>PVMS01101805.1_pt1 | contig 54802 bp, 61 predicted proteins | sample 1853461 | NCBI WGS metagenome assembly PVMS01 (sample SAMN08582032, study PRJNA380276) | Marine sediment metagenome, whole genome shotgun sequencing project. | isolation source: ocean sediment barecode stripped | collected 2017
ATAAATTGAGCGTCAATGTTGATGCATCCGCAACTGCCTCGAAGAGCTTCTTTGGAAATTCCGGTGGTTTCGTTTCCGAACCAGATGGCCAATTTGGGATTTTCTGCTCCAAACTTTCCTTCTCTCAAAGGAATATTGGTATATTCTTGTAAATGAGGTGATGTTACCAAAGACCGATACCCTCTTCCATGAAGATGTTCCAGACATTCGGACGTGGTTCCAAAAACACGCACATAAACGTGACCATTCGCGCCGACAGATGAATTATGCAGCATTTTCTTGTTTCTTTTCCCTTCAAAATTTATAGAAGAAATTACGTAAAGTTTAGAAATTCCGAGTCCATCGATATTTCGTATAACAGCACCGATGTTTGAGACATTGCTCGGATTTTCCAACACGGCCAATAGGTATCGACATCGTTTGTGTTTGATTTTATCGGCTCTGTTTCGCAACGAGGATTTTTTTTGAATATCTCCGTCAAGAGAAAATGTTTCAGCAAACGGAAAATCAGTCATGGTAATTGATTTACTTTGTAATTATTCATTTCCTGCACAAAAAGGTTTGCAACGCTTTTTTTTTGGAAATTTCAAAATTTTTATTTATTTTTTGTGGAAAGCGTTGCAAAAAACAAAGATGGCTGCAAATCGAGATCGGGAACCGATCATTTTAAACTCTGAAAAAAAGAACAGCCAAGGAACAGCTGCAGCAAACAAAAACACGGTCAAGAAACAAAATAACTCCTCGAACAAACAACACAAAAATCCAGACAATCTCCGGAAAATCACCGAAATGGAAGGGGTGCAACAAATCTCGACTGTATCAAAGACCGTTGCCATGAAAATCAGTCAAACCCGAAATCAATTGGGATGGACGCAAAAACAATTGGCCATGAAAATCAACGAACCGCAGTTTGTCATCGCGGATTACGAGAGTGGCAAAGCGATCCCCAGCAATCAAATTTTGGGAAAACTGGAAAAACATCTGAAGGTTCAGCTTCGAGGACTCTGATTGTTCATTCTTTAGTATCACACCCTTTTCACAGTGACCGAACGTTTTTTGTTTCATGAAACATCTTCTCAAGAACATAGAAACAAGTTTCGCTCGGACGTTTTTTGGTCGAATATATTTTGCATACCTCATTTGCAACATCCAGCATGTAACATTCTAACGAATATAATTGACTAAATGCAAGTATCGGAGAAATTTTCATATTAATCAACTGTCCTAAAATCTCCTTGGAACATTATATATTCATTTCTAAAATTTGGACGAATTCCGTATTCCTAGCCTGCAATTTGTCCAAGGACAACAATCGACGTTTCCACTCTTCCATTGTAATTAAATTCATCATATAAAGAAACCTAAGTCGTCGCAATCGAGCTTGCACATCATTCTCTCTTATCCAATATTGCAAGTCATACTCCTCTTTCCCGTGTAATGAAAGTAAATAGTTCTCCCAAAACAAATAGTCTACCACGACTCTTTTCCCATCGAATGTGCCGCTAATTAATTTAAAATCCGCATTGCATTTATCCATCACTATCTTGAGTTGATCAGGCTGAGGCCAACGATTGCATTGGTCTTCTTCTGTATCGGATTGAGGATTTCCATGAAGTCGTCTATATTCGAAGAAATGCGGATTATAGACGATGCCTTTGGTATAGATTTGCAAAGTCTTCCAATGAAATCCGACACCACAATTTGTACAAAACATAGTATCGCATCCGCTTATGCGCACGATAAATACACCACAATTAGGGCATTTTTTTGCATTTCGTTTCATTTCTTCGGCACTTTTTGAATTTTCTTCACTGCAAACATGTGTATCTTTCTCCGAGCTGCTCAGACTGTTCGTCAAACCTACGAAATCGAAACATTTGGAGCAGGTGTATGAATTACAAATACCACATTTCCATGCTGTGGATAAAAATCCTTTGCATTTGGGAGCGGCACACGGATGAACGAAGGACTTCTTAAAGTGCAAAAAGGACATATAATTTTCTGCCTTTGCTTTTCGAAAACGGACTGCAACATATTTCACAAGAAATATTTTCCATTTTTTACTATTGATTTTTTTTTTTTTCAAAAGGAATCGGAACGGAATGATTTAGTTGCTCCAGGCTTCCGGAATCGATATCAAATATTCCGAGAACTCAGGCTCTTATTTGAACCGTTGGACTTACTGCCTTTATTTTCGCTGTTTGGCTTGTGTGGAATCCTTCATTTGTTGTTGGCGAGGCTCTTTGAGTTGTCTCTTTTTTGATTTCTGACGTTGCAGTCCGAGTCTCCTGTATTCATCGTATGTCTTCAACCATTTGAGCACGTAATCCCTGATTTTTTTAGATGCTCTCGTGTTTTTGGAATGAATCGCCATACTCATATATTTCACAATCTCTGCAACTCTTTCGGTCACATCTGTGATATTTTCGTGCATATTTGTGATATAGAGTTCCACGAACCAAAGTGAGTACGCCACACAAAATCCTTCTGTTGCAACAACATCTTTTTCGATTTTCCAATCTTCCCAATCTTGAGGTCCCAATCCCTGACAGAAATCCAAAGGTCCCACGTAGTGTTGGAACAAGTCGGGATGTTTTGATATGATTGTTTCCTTTACTGCCTTGTCCACCATTTTGTTGTCAAACAACGCGTCTGATCCATGTGGATCGAAACGAATTAAAGTTTTGTGGTTCTTGTCGTAAATTAATATATTGGAATGACTGTCTAAATTATCGTATATATATAGTTTGAGCTCAAAAATGAATATTTGACGGTTTGGCAGCGATGTGATTGTGGAGAAGATTGCGTCGACCCGTGCGTCACTCAGTTTCGTGATCTTATCAAATTTATCAAAGAATACGAACTGTACTATCATTTGCTTTTGATGCTGGGCGCGCCATTTCTGGGAGAAACCTGAATCTCCTGGAGCCAAGTCTGTTACAAATCCGTATTCTTTGCGTTGATATTTTTCTCTCATGTGATGCAAAGCGAAATCAAAAAAAAATACTTGGTCGATTCCAGATATTTTGACATATCTTTGTTGGACTCGTTTATAGTTTTGATCTTGCTGTCCCTGAGACACGGATTGGACACCGATCAATGTTCGGTCCCCCGGTGTCCAACGACTTTGCGTCTCTTGCTTCAAACGTTCCAATTGATCCCACCGTTTGTCCTGCGCTTGTTGTCTTATCCGTGCTTTTTGTTTACGGAGCTCTGCTAATGGTGTCAAACATTCGAGAATCTCGTCGGCCCTTCTTTCCCAAGCATCCATGTGACACTCTGTTGGATCAGGGCAGCGTTCCGGGTGAATCTCTATCATCCGCAAATTATCCCACGTCTCCAATTCAATCCGAAATTCAACTGTCAAACCGGGACAGATCGTTGAGACCTTATCCTCGGAAGTAAAATTCTCCAATAACAAAAGCAATTTTTTTTCTTTTTTCTTAAGTATGTCATAACGTTTCTGATGGTACAACTTGTGTTGTTCACGGTGCTCTGCAATTGGTGTCAAACATTCGATAATCTCGTCGGTCCTTCTTTCCCAATCATCCAGGCGACACTTTGTTGGATCAGGACAGAGTCCCGGGTTCTGTGTTATATGGTGAAAAGAACGAAACATGTCCAATGTCAAACCGGGACAGATCATTGATATCTTATTCATGTTGTAATTAAATAAACGCAATAAATGATGTAATTTTTTTTCTTTTTCTTTAAGTGCCTTTCCATGTTCCCAGTGGTAATCTTCGTGTTGTTCCTCCTTTCGTGTTCTCTGTGATTGTTGTCTTTGTTTTCTCTGTGACTGTTGTTTCTGTTTTCTCTGCGATTGTTGTCTTTGTTTTCTCTGTACTTGTTGTCTTCGTTTTTGCTGTGACGGTTGCCTTTGTTTTCTCTGTACTTGTTGTCTTCGTTTTTGCTGTGACGGTTGCCTTTGTTTTCTCTGTACTTGTTGTCTTCGTTTTTGTTGTGATGGTTGCCTTTGTTTTTTTTGTGATTGTTGTCTTCGTTTGTGTTGTGATTGTTGTCTATGTCCAAGGGTTGGGGGTTGATATGGTTGTTTTATTATTGGTTGGAAACTTTGTTCATTCATGCCAATTTGTAAATTAAAGTCCGCGTTTATTTTCTCAACACGTTTTAATTTCACAACAAAAAGAAGAAATTACTAAATTCCATTCTCAGAAATTTAGCAATTTTTTCCAGTATCATAGATAAAAAAGAAAAGAAAGGAAGGAAGGATGAACAATTCTGCAAAACGAATAGCCAAAGAACTTCTGGAATTTCAAAAGGATCCTCCAATGAATTGCAGTGCGGGACCAGATAACGAACACGATATTTACAAATGGTCGGCAACCATTGTGGGTCCAGAAAATAGTGTTTACGAAGAAGGGATTTTTTTCTTGAACATCGTTTTTTCGAGAGAGTATCCATTTAAACCCCCAAACATCAATTTCAAAACTCGCATTTACCATCCAAATATAAGTTCTACAGGAAGCATTTGTTTGGATATTCTGAAAGATCAGTGGAGCCCAGCTTTGACCATATCCAAAGTCTTGTTGTCCATTTGTTCCCTTTTGACAGATCCGAATCCGGATGATCCGTTGGTGCCAGATATTGCTGATCTTTACGAGGACGACAGAGAACAGTATGATGAAAATGCCAAAGAATGGACTCGGAAATTTGCAAACTAAAAAATAAACATTCGTTTGAGTTAAACAGTCAAACTTTTTTGACCACAATTTAACAAACATATAATTAAAAAAATATGAAAATCTTATCATTTCCACCAGTCATCCTTGACTCTGAGAAACAAGATTTTTCGGAACACAAAGTCAGCATAGTGTTGAAAGACACTGATCAAGAAAAATGGAGTCTCAATGTAGAATGCAACAACGCAGGTCATATTCATATTCTGGCTCATCCTAAGAGCCACGCTTCCAAGAAGGGGAAGGGGAAGGGAGAACTCTATTTTGTGCGACTGTGTTTGGACAAAACAAATTCTATTTCATTTGGAGATTTCATGAATTTTTTGGTTTTATTTGGTTCCATTTCCGAAGAGATTGACGAGAGTATTAAAGAAATAGACGTGAGTCGGAGACCTTTCAAATATGTTCTGGATTATGGATATGGAAAGTCGATTTTTGTCGAACTGGATGACAAAAAACAACTCATATCCAATCAATCCAACTCTTGTAAAATCGTGGAATTCATAACCATTAGGACCCTGATGAATAGATATCATTGGATCTTAAAAAGTGTAAACAATGTTTTGGAAACAGAGAAATCCAATCGATTGCCCAAAATGAGAAACTCTTCTTCGTGTTGGACGGAAATATCGATTCTCCCTCCCACTTCTGGCAGAGAAATAGAATACGTTGTTTTAAATAACATCGTTCTTTTGCCCGGGAAAACCATACTTTGTAAAACCGATGATATCGTAATCAATCAAGTGAGTTCGTCTTCTGAAGAAATACGCTTGGCGATACGAAGTGTTCCGGCACGAAAATTTTTGGAACCAAAACATGAGCAGGACTGTTTTGGTCGGAGACAAGACAGCGATGGTCATTTTACGATTCCTAATTTCAAGCACATTGGGAATAAAGTGTCACGTTCACCTCTATCTTCGGACGATGGGTGGAAGTTATCTTCCATCACCACCGATCAGAAAGAATTCAGTGAGAATTGGACAATCGTTCCCATCGGAATAATTGGTATGACGCCGGATGGAGGTAGCGCACGAAAATACCTACCATTCAAACGATATGGTCCGGAAATGGTGGTTCCTGAAAACGAAGAAAAGGAAAAAGGCGATAAACTTTACCAAATCAGAGAAGAAACAGCCGGAGCAAAATCAATCGTGAAAGATGAACAAGAAAAAGAAGTAGTCGCTGACGAACCAGAAAAAGAAGAAGATGAAGATCTCAATTTCACAAAAATTTCTCCAGAGACTGCTGAAAACACCAAGGAGTCTTCTATTCCCCCACAAGAAACTCATTGTCCATCTGAAATAATAGAAGAGGCGGAGACAGCCAGACCTACTAAATCATTCCAACAACTCATCCAAGAAGGGGGAGAAAAAATTCTTTTAAAAAGGAAGGGCGCTCTCCCGGCAGATACTGGAGTTTTATTGTATCCCAAAATGGGAGGAATGTGCCTTAAAAGTACTGCCATGCATCAAGTGGAGAATAGACCAGCCACACCACCACAAGTTCATCCAGCGATTTTTTCTCCTACCTCCTTCGGTGTAAAAACAAAATACAAAGCATATGATCGGAATACCATCGATATGGGTTTCGTACCACAAAAACCGAATCCGAAATTAGAAAAATATTCCAAGTCACCCGCTGAGTTACGTGCCATGGGACTCCGATACAGAAAACCTAAAACAACTTTCTAAGTGAGAATTTTTTGAAATACAAAAGCGAGAATCGTTGAACAGTCAAAAGAAATCGACATTCCTCAAGTAAATTATTAAAAAAAAATTGTTGCCTCAAACAAAAAGATAGGACACCTTGTCTTGGAGGAAGCAATAAAGAATCAAAAAAACGATATCTTTTTTCGACAAATGGGACACGTTGGGTTTTTATGGAACCATTCTCGAATGCAGTTCTTATGAAAAATGTGATTACAATGCAGAAATTCTATATCTCCCTGATTATCCATAAATAAATCTTCCTCTATGTGTTGGGAGGGAACGGTAGAAGCAAGGAACAACGCCGATACCGGAGAAGTAGGTGGATGTGGAACGCAACTATTTTTTGTTATCTTTCTTCTCTCGGTCTCATAACAACGTCTCTCCGTACTCCCTGACTCCGCAGGCATGGAGGAATCCTGTGGAACCTTCGAATGAATATGAGGAGAACGTAGGGACTGTTTGCCAGACCGGCAGGAGCAGTACGAAAAACAACACAGAATGGATAATAAACATGACTCGAAACATAAAACTGCGCAGAAAATGTTTGACATGATTTTTTTTTATTAAGTTATTTTCATAAAAAAAAATATTCTAACCAAATGTATTCTCTTCGCAAAAATATAGATACAACAAACCGTCTTCGTTTTGATATCGCGCATAGACCGTTCTCATCAGCTCAGATACAACAAGAAAGTTTTGACTTTCCGTCAACAAAAAGAAAGATTTCGATTTTGATGATATTCCACTCTCCATTTGATCTTTTATTTTTATGTGAAATTCTCCGACCGTGATATGACCGGGAACCAAATATTTCTCTTTGCATAATGATGCTTCGCGACTCGGCGTGGAGGTTTTCAAAACCACAGGAATTCTTTCGGGATGCATCTTCTTGATGCTCAAGGCCAAATGTTTTCGTTTTTCAAAAGGAAGTTTCTGTTGGAAAGAACTTTTTGAGGCAGAAGAAGATGGCCAAAAATACTCATAAAAAGTAGTCATGTTTTTTGTTTTTATTATATATATATTTAGCTGCTACTGGCGAACAGTTCTCCTCATATTCATTTTCCTTCCGGAGGTTCCACAGGCTTCCTCCATGCCATATGCCATGCCTGCGGAGTCAGGGTAGGGAGTACGGAGATACGTTAGAGTACAGAGAGACTCATTCGCAACCAACTTCGGTTACGAAATCGAAGGAGCAATGTAAATTTTCACTCCAGGAGATTCATCCGTCCAAAATATCACAAGTCCTTTATCTTGTTTTTCCGAACTGCTCGTGTCTCCGCCAGGAGCAGCCACGATGATCCTCGACTGATGGATGGTCGAAAAAATGACAATCATTTGAGAACTAAACCCATTTGAGTAATCAATAAGGGTGTCCAAATGATTCGTCCATGGCACTTGCTCTTGCAAATCTGCCAAAGATACATATGCCTCCTCGGCCAGATTGGTTGCCCAAGCCCAACTCAAAAAAAGAAAATTCTCGAATTTGGTATCCTTTGTCAGGGTGCACAACAAAAGTTTGTTCTTAATCTCCTGGAATTCTTCCCGATCATCCTCATCATCGGCCGAGAGGTCCTTGATATCGTTGACCAATTCCAAAGCATCGGAGACTAAGCGCACATCAATGACTACTGGCATTTTGTTTCTGTCGAGTGTTCAGTCGATTCTTTTCCACTGATTGTCCAAGTCCTCGTGTCGTCGTCAGGGTCCAGAGGCTCGTGCATTCCACACTTGTCACAAACAGACATTTTTTTCTGACAGCAATGACTGTTGCGTTGCGTTTACTAAAAATCTTTTACAAATTAATTACTCCAAAATAAAAAAGATGGACATTTCAAAAGAATACTGTCGTATTTGTTGTTTCCCATTTACAAAAGTAAAACATCAAAAAATAATTTGCCCCGAATGTGGATTTGATTGCTGTTTGGAATGTGTAAAAAAATATATGTTGGAGTCATCGGAAGAAACCCTTCGATGCATGAATTGTAAAAAAATATGGGATATAAAGACCATGTCACAAAATTTTCCAATCGGATTTATGCGGAAATATTGGCTCCCAAAAAGTTTCGATCTTTATTTGATTCACACAAAATTTCTTTTGCAATCCGAAACACAAGAAATCGTTGAGTATTATCGAAAGGTCACAGAAAAAATATTGCAAATCGAAGAGCATAAATTTTTGATTTCAAAACAACATTTGGAAAGCCACTGGAAAAATATGGTAAGTTTGTCCAAAAAAGAAAGACTGCATCTCCAACAAAGCCACCAAGAAGAAATTTTGAAATTGAATCGATCCATACAGAGATGCAAAAATGAGATAAAAAATTTAGAAAATGGGAAGCTTATCGAAAATATCGGGTTTAAAGAATTTATTCATGCATGTCCTGCAGCGCAATGTAAAGGGTATTTGTCTTCAGATTTCAAATGTTTGGTGTGTGATATGTATACATGTCCTGAATGCTTCGAATATATCGGGGAAAAAGTGTCAAATGAACAGGAAAAAAATCATGTATGTGACGAAAATATTTTACAAAATACACAAGCAATTCGAAGAGACGCAAAACCTTGCCCCAGTTGTGGTGTGTTTATCATTCGGAAAAGTGGATGCGGCACAATGTTTTGCACTCATTGTCATGTTGGATTTAATTGGAATAATTTACATATTATCAAAAAACAACGTATTGAAAATCCTCACTATTATGAGTATGTGGAGCAACATAGGTCAGGAGCACTACTGAAAAAAGAGAATGGCAATAATGATATGTTGTTGTTTTTTTTTAATTCCCCTGAAGCCTTGTCCAGGCTCATCCATACGTTTTCTCGCAACAAAATGATCAAAGAGATTCAAAGCAATAAATGGCGTCGCGCAATTCCAACATTGGAAGACTATATTGATCGAATGGTTTCTTTTCACGATAGATCCATGCGATTCATTCGGGAACGAAGTAGGGACCAAACAAAAGCTCGGAAACTCCGCTTTCAATATATTGTCAATCAAGTGTACGAAATTGATTGGAATCGAAAACTTTTCGTTTTCTACAAAGAAACATATCGGAACATAGAACTCACGAAACTTTTTCAATCTCAATATGGAAAAGCGAATGAAATTTTATTTCATTTGTGGCAAAAACAAATCACTCCCAAAGAATGTGTTTTTCAATTGGCGAATTTAGAATTTTTGACCTACGATGCCTTCAACCGAATCATCCCTATTTTTGGCCAACACCAGAGATATTTACGATATTCTACCTATGATTCTTTGAAAAAGTTTCAGCCTACTTCTTAATTGTAAGCTGCCATGGACGCATAATTCTGATTATATGATCCATAATTAGTCATCTCGGATTTAAGCCCGCCTTGGCGACAATATCATTTTCAATAGTACTGCCAGAAACCCCGATAGCACCAATTATTTGATTTTTATCATTAACCAATGGAATTCCACCCGGAAACGTAATTAAACCACCGTTAGAATGTTCTATACCATACAGAGGACCTGATGGTTGCGATAACTTACCAATATCTCCTGTATTCATATCAAATAGCCTTGCCGTTCTCGCCTTTTTGATCGCAATGTCGATAGAACCTATCCAAGCCCCATTCATTCTTGCAAAAGCTTTTAAATTCCCCCCGTGATCGACAACAGCAATATTCATTTTAACATTTAATTGCCTCGATTTGTCGATGCATGTTTGTAAAATTGCCATGGCTCTTTATGTGTCAACATCGGATATCATAATTTCTCTCCTTAAATCTGGGGTCACCCCAGCCTTTGGCGATTTTCGTTTCGATTTGGATATCGGCGATTTTCTTTTGGGGTTCCACGGGCCATTGGATTTCTTCATTTTTGTTTATTATTGCATATTTTAATTTGCCAAAGAATTTCATGTGGAAATAAGCACAATACAAGGAATACATCAAAAAAGAACACACAAATATTTACATAAATAAATCTTTATTATTCGAATGAGAAGAATCAATTGTAGGCTGCCATGGCAGCATAATTCTGATTATATGACCCATAATTATTCATTTTTTCATCAGCACTTCGAGGAGGCGCTCGATATTGTTTCCGAGCATCTTCTCTGCTCTGAATATGTGTGTCACACATAACGTTCATTCCCAAAAATCCCTTTTGGAAAGCCCCAGGCATGAATGCGTGTGTGGAATTTTCTGTCTCGCTGATATTGAAACAAGATTTCGGTTGTCTTGTGAATTCAGGCATCAGGGCCATGTCTTGACAGCCTTTCTTTTCGTCTTTGGTCAGAGCAAACACGGATTCTGGTAAATATCTTACGCCACATTCTGGGCAATTGTCGTTTGCAACCTGACCCCGACCCGTGATGAAGGAATCTTGAGTGACTCGTGGAACAGTCATGGGGCCGTAAAAACTGCAGGTAGTACCTAAGGAATTTTCTCGACATCTTGGTACATTCCGCATCCAATATTTTTTATCCATGACGTAATCTAGTTGGCCCTGGTTGACCGCGTCGAACCAATTCTCCCAACATCCTGTTTTTCCTTTCATTTCGTATTGGCCACTCATTTTTAGAAGTTGTTGTTTAGTATATAACAAAAGATTTTTTTTTAAGCCACATAAATCTCAGAAAAATATTAAAAATTACGAACCACTTCATCTGTGAAAATGAATGATCGAAAACTCGATTATATATTTAAAAAAATGTGAAAAAGATGAAAATTCTGATTGTGTGTTATGGAAAGGGTACTTAGACAAAGATGGATATGGTAGAGTTGGTTCTGGTGTCAGTGGAAAAAAAATTATGATTCATCGGATGATGTGGATTTTGCATAACGGTCCAATAGAAAAAAATCTAGTAGTGAGACATAAATGTCGAAACAGAAATTGCTGCAAAATCACTCATTTAGACATAGGCACATTCGCAGACAATAGTGAAGATAGTCGTCGAGATGGAACCATAGCCATGGGTGAAAAACATGGACGTGCCAAAATTTCCGAAGCATTGGCAAAACAAATAAAAGATTCCAAAGGAGATGGTTCTATTCAACACAGAGCTGATAAATTTGGAGTGACGTATAGAATCGTTGCCCACATCGACGCGGATGTTTCATGGTCACATTTACCATTTCGTGGACAATTGCGTGGTATCGAAAAAAATGCAAGAAGACGAATGCAGAGAGATAAATTAAAAATATGGAGAAACAATTACAAACCAACACAAGAAGATTATGAAAAAGCATGGAAACGAATGTTGAAAAATTCTATCACAAATGAAGAAAATCAATGTATATTGTTGCAATGGAAGGCCAATTCAGGGGGTTATGTTTCGATGTCTTTCATGAGAAAAAACAGATTCGCTCATATGGTTTCATGGGAATATCACCACGGAGGATGTATAGAACGAATCGGAAACAGTGCAGTGCAACAAATACGTCATAAATGCAAAATAGATGCCAGAAACTGCATCAATCCAGATCACTTGGATATTGGCACCCCAAAAGATAACGCTCGAGATATGAGAGATAAAGGAACCAGAGTGGGCATCAGTCCGAAAATAGCCAAAGAAATATATGATTTACAAGGGGAAAAAAAGAAAGAAGTGGCTTTGCGTTATGATGTTTCTGAAGGAATTGTGTCAAATATTTGGAAAAAAGTGAGTCATAAATATTTGCACGAATAAATTTTCTAGTCCAAAATAAATTTTTTAGTATATTGATGAAGATTTTTTTTTTTGGTATCTCCATTTTTTTTCTACAATCACAACAACAAACCACAGGAAAAGAATGTTTCTTTTATAAAAAAATATCATGGAGCGCCAAAAAAAATCTAGAGATAAAGAACGAAAACAACGAGAACAAAAAACTAAAAAGTCACAACAACAATCACAATCTTATAAAAATGTGATGAAAATGCAGAAACAAATGAAAGAGAATCAAGAGATCGAAAATTTTGATAGGACTATCATGCATAATCAAGCATGGAGTATATTGGCAACTTTGAAATTAAACTCTAAAAAATATGGAATCGAGATTGAGATGAACGATTTTTTGCCCATTATGTATTGTTTTGATCAAATCCAAAAATTTTTAACACGCTATATAGACGTACGTAAGATTATAGGAAACCCTCCATGGGAACCGAATAATGAACACTTGACTATTCAAACAGTAGCAGCATTATTGTATTCCATGAAAAAATATGGGTTGATGATTGATTCAAGTGAGCAACTTATCGATGTTTCTGAAAAATCTGTATTAATTAAAGTGACGAAATTGGAAGCCAGTGATCCAAAGCGTCTGGACAAGTTATTGATAGATAAATCATTTTTACATATGCAAGTCATATGTTTTTCCAAAACATCAAAAACTAAGTATGAGAAAATGAGTCACAAAGAGATAGTTGAAAATATAAATAATATTTTTAAAAAATATAAATTAAGCAAAGACGTACTTGAGTACGTCTTAAATGCTATAAAAGAGGATAAGAATCAAGGCCAAGGAGGTCAACGAGGAGGTCGAGGAGCACCCGGTAGAGCAGGAGGTCAAGGAAATGGCAAAAAAGAACTAGAAGGACGAGGAGGACGAGGAAGTAGTCAAGGAAGTGGTCCAGGGAGTGGTCGAGGAAGTGGTCAAGGAGGTCGAGGAAGTGGTCAAGGAGGTCGAGGAAGAGGTCAAGGAGGTCAAGGAAGTCAAGGAGGTCAAGGAAGTCAAGGAGGTGGATCAGGAGGGAAAACCCCAGTGTCGTTGAAAAAGCCATCGCCACCACGGAAACAACAAAAAACATCGGCAGTGCAAGGAGGGAAAAAAATATCAACAATACAAGGAAAAAAAGCCCCCCCAGCAATTGTTTTGACTTCTTCAAGCGACTCTCCACAACCCAGGGAATCCATTTTGAAAATCACAAGTTATGATGACTTGATAAATAAGCTAAACGATGATCATGTGGATTCTGAGGTCGTGTTATTGCATGTGGGAGAAGGGAAGAATCTTATCCAAGTAAAAAAATCGGAGTTGCTGAGATTGTATGAAACTAGTGGATTAGGTGCATGGTTGGATGATACTATTTCAGACGCATTTATTAAAATTGTGAAGAATACAATGATCGACAACCAGACTCATATTGTAAATACTTTTTTTACAACTATATTAAGAGGAGATCTCGCAAAGAAGCAAAGTGATTTGAAAATTTATAAAAAAATGCGAAAATGGATCGGAAATTATATTTTTTCATACGATCGTTATATTTTCGTGGTCCATCAAGGAAATCATTGGGCCACCATTTTCGTTGATATCAACGAAAAACAAATAAGATATTTTGATTCCTTGTCTGGAGCCTATGGGGAAAATATTGAGAACCATAAAGATATTCAAGATATTGGAAAATTCTTTTCGATAGCTGCAAAACAAGAAAAGAAAGATGATGTCGTTTTTTCGAAATATTCACATATGCCAACTACAAAAAAGCAAAACAACAATATCCCTAAGCAAAGAGACATTATTAATTGTGGAGTATTTGCTCTTATGTTCATGTTGCGTTTGGCACAATTTAAAAGCAATCAAAGAATTCCTATTGATTATTTATTTCATTTTGATCACAATGATATTATTGAGATACGAAAAGAAATGCTCAAATCGTTGTATCATGGGAAAGTAACAAATTTATTACTAAAAATGTCAGATGGTTCATCAAAAAGAACAAAGAAACCAGGACAAAAACAAAAGCAAAAACTAGAGGAAGGGCAATCGTCAGAAGAGGGAAATAGTGGTTTCAATTTTGGAGGACAAGGATCAGGACAGGAAGAATGGTCAGGACAAGGGCAAGAACAAGGATCAGGACAAAGTCGAGGACCAGAAAATAATTCCAATCAACGTTCTATACTCAGTGATTGGGATATTGAAAAACAAAGACGAAGAGTGCGACAATGGAAAGGACAAGGAAGTAATTCCAATCAACGTTTCACACGCAGCGGTTCTCGTTCGAGCGAGAAACGCGTGACTTCTGCACAAAGAAAGGACGCCATGAACACGAAAATCCTTGCCATTAGAAAGGCTGTGAAAAATTCCAACGACATACTGTGGGAAAAATATGAAAAGTGGGTTAAAGCAAGACATAGATCCCAGAACCACGAACCAGATAAAGATGAATTTGATTTTTGGTGTTACAATTTAAATACCGTTTTGGGTCTCCGAAAAGCAAAATGCACGACCAAAGCTTTATTGGCAGATTGGCCAAATCCAAAAAGAGTTGGAAATCCTAGAGAGAAAAAACAGTTTCCAAATACAGAGAGATCTTGGTGGGACTTTTCAAAAAAGGAATTATGTGATGTTTTACTGAAACGAGATTGTGCGATGGATCAATTATTGCCCCGCCCGGGCGAATATCCCAGAAGGAGACCCAAGGAAGCGATACATGCTCCAGTCCGGACAGGAGACAGGCGTTTATCAGGTAAGGAATATTTACGCCTACATATACCAACGCGAAAAACCTCGCGACGGGAGTGGAAGAGTGCTTAGGATAAAAAAAAGGCACTCACATTTTTATTATTCCGAATTGATGAAGTTTTTTTCGTTTGTAAAAAATAAACAGATAAACCCTAAAATGTCTTCTATGCAACAATCCAACTGCTGCTTTGATTTCTCGGGACGAGTGGTCAAGGATTTGAGTGTCACGTCTCTGCAGACTGGGAAACTCGGAATCTGCTGTAAAAAATCAGCTCAAACGTTCGGAAACAACGAAATAACCCACATAGAATCGTGGGATTCCACAAGTAATACATTTGGAACCGTCGACACCGTCAGGTACATCGAAGTCAACGAAGATTTAGATACCACACTCACGGGAGATAACATTTTCCTTTTGAATCGCCCAATTGCCGCGGTTGTAGTCGCGCTGTCCCGAACCAACTTTAGCCCACCAGTTGCCGACGACATCGGCACATGGGGAATATCCATACAAAACCAAAATGGGATTGCTTTTCCAGGAACTGCGTCGGATCCACTTGTCATCGGCAGTAATGATGACTTCGTCGGACAGTTGACGTTTGTTTTCGACACCGCACTCCTCGCTCTCACACGATGGGCTATATGTTTGAGCATCACAAATCCTGACAATGATGTCAACGAGGCATCTCTCTCAGGATCAGTGTCTGTCATTTACGGGGACTGAATGAAAAAAAAATTTTTCATGTTGTTTGTTCGTTCTGTTTATTAAAAGAAATTTCACCACATGAGATGAGATTGGATTGGGAAGTATTTTAAAAAAATTAAGAGAGATGTTGGTTGTTGCTCGCTTGCTGCTGCTGCATGTTTTGCACATTCTGAAACATCGACGCCAACATTTCAGGACGCATCATACTCTGCAATAAATTGGGATCGATATTCGGAAGACCTTGCCCACCGCTTTGCAACATGTTTTGAACTGCTTCACTTTCCATGATCTGCGTCATATTTTGGAAGGTTTCCGGGGGAATTTTACTCAAAAGGGGAAGCGCCATATTGAGGACATTTTTCATTGGTCCGAGTTGTTCGGTCATCGGTCCTGATGACTGCAACAGAGTCATCAACATATTTCCTCCTTCCAACCCTGCTCCACTCAAACAGGAGATTGCCAGCATGAACATCGGCATGTTTTTCATAAAGGTTTGATACGGAACTTGCGGCATTTGGTTGCAAGTATCTTGAATTAATTTTTGAGGATCCAGCGGTGAATCCAGGTTTCCCATCATTTTCATTCCTTGGGCTTGGGCGGCGTCGAAGAGTTCGTCTGGGACGATGTTGTACAAGATGGCAAAACCATTCAAATGTAACATATAACAGACAATGTAACGTCGTGAATCGTCATCGAAGGTGGGATCTCGCCATTTTTCTCGAAGTCGAACTTGTTTCAGAATGTAAACCGGATCGTATAGAAGCATTTCATACTTTTTGATTTCTTTCTGGTTTTTGGTCAGATTCCCGACGACGATTTTGGCAACCAAATCCGGTATCGAAATGTCTTCCATTTTTTCCGCACGGTCCATCAAAACATCGAGACATTCTTCGAAGCCGTTCATCGGATTTTGCACCATGCTTTTGTAGAAAGGAGTCATCACTTCGTGCCAGTTTTTCAACATAATGATTTCGTGTTGATCATGATCTTTGATGTGAGAATCGAAAGCATCGAAGGTTTGTTTTGTGGATTCGCAATCCTCAAAAGAATGCGACAATTGTTCCAATAAATCTCCGATCAGATTGGAAAAGTAAGTTTTAAAATGATTTGGTTTCGGTTTGAATCCCTGATCTAAATTTGCCGACATCTATTTTTTTTTATTTATTTCACATAATATTTCATTCTTTCCACAAAGGAACGCAAGCTTTTTTGTAGCACGAATCCATAAAAAATAAAATTTGTCATTCAATTTACACTTTATTTTAGTTTATTTGGTCTAACAATTATGTTTACAGACTTTGAACATACTCACACATTCCTCTCGAGAATTTTTGGTTGACAATGAGTTGCATTCGCCCAATGATTTAGGACATCGTTTGCAGGCTTTGTTGTTTCCATCCTTTAAATTGTATTGCGAATCCATCGATTTTTCGAGATCGTTGACTTGTTTTTGCAGATGAGCTACTTCTGTTTGTGTAGCCCAATTTGGCTGACCTGCGAAGACTTTCATGGGTTGCTGTTGCCAATAATTTCCGTAACTGGGATATAATTGATTTGACATTTTATATTATTTTTATATATATAGTATAGATAAAAATAACAGAACAAAAAAAATATTATTATGGAATTTCAAGCTCCAGCTTCAGCTTCATATTCAGCTTCATATTCAGCTTCAGATTCAGATTCAGCTAAAGTTGAAGTTGGTCATGGTTATATGAGTTACAATGTTTGGAGAAAACAAATGAATCGAAATAATTCATTGGTTCTATTTGCTCCAATTCCAGACATGTATTCTAAAAAATGCGACGATTTATGGGATTGGAGGGGCAATTTTAAAGCGCCGATAGAACGAGATATGAGATATGTGTGGAGAGAGAAAGACGGAAGATATCGGTATTATTTTCTGTGGGGGGCAAACGAAGATAACGTTTACGCAACACTTGACAAAAAATTGAATGGATCTGGTATGGCGTCAAAAGACGGTCCTACATGTGGGCTAGCGAAACCAAATTATATCGGAATATTAACCGTGAATCGAGAAACCAGATTGGATCGATTGCAGGCCATAAACAAAAATCAATTTCGGAAATTGAAAATCCATTTATCTAAGGGATCAATCATCGTCTTCCCGGTATATCCGGTGAAGAATACGACTTTATATGAATTTTCTCTAGGATCCGGAGAAGCGCGCAAGGATGCGGATTGGTATTTCATTCAAAAAAACATCATGGAAAATATAATCAAGTTGATAATGGAGACAGGAGTACAACTCGATATTCCTAAAAGACATTCCTTGTACTGGCAAGGTCAGTCGCCACAGAAAAAGCGAATTTACATAGAATCCGTACAAGATTTGAAGGATATAGTAAATTACATACAAGATCAATTGACACAAAGGCGAATCCCACGACAACGGCAACAACCGAGGAGAAGAAGATATTTGTCTCCAGACAGAGCAATCCAATACCAAAATAGACGACTTGCGCCCAGAAATCATCCGTACGAAAATCGGCGTCTCCAGGATGAAGTGAGACGTCTGAAAACCAAAAACGAAGAATATTCTGAGCGCATTCCAAAATATAAAGAAAAAGAGTTGAGAGAGAAAATATCGAATTTGGAAAAAAAGGTAAACGAGAGAAAAACGCCGAGTGAATACAAAGAGTTGGAAAACAGAGCGAAAAGATACAAGGAACAAGTCGAGAGCATCCAATATAAATTGAACAAATGTCGGCGAGATAAAGGAGAAAGTACGGATGTGGTGGCACTAAAAGCTAAAGTCGACGAGTACAAGAGAAAGTTGGGAGAGAAGCAAGGCAATCCTGCAGAAGCTGAAAAGAAATTGAAAGAATTCGAAAAACGACTCAAACAAGTTCAGACAAAGGAAGTGGGTGCGTCTCCTAGCACCGGGAACAAAGAATATGATAAATTATTATTGACTTTCCAGAAAGAGCAACATAAATACAAAAAATGTTCTAAAGATCACGACAAATGTTTACAGGAGATTCGGAAAGCAAAAAATAGTCTCGAAGATTGGACTAAAGATATGAATTTATTCATTTCGCATTTCGAAGAATGCATCCAAAGAAATCCTGATCCTTCGGAAAAAAAGCACATTGCGAAAATTAGAAAAAGTGAGAAAGAAGTTCGTGCTCAAATTATGCGATTGGAAAAAACCATCTAATTTTTTTTTTTTGGTTTCCTTCTCAAAAAAATGAAATTTTCTGGAAAATGCGATGAATGTTATTTTTTATTTTTTGTTTTATTATGATATAATAGTATAAATAAATTGCTGTTCTCTGAATGTTTTCAAATACGGTTTTTCTGCAAGGATCGTTTGCCATTGTGGTATTAGGTTTATTGATTTTTTTAACGTATAAAATCACATGGTTGGACAGCATGATCAAATTAGAAAAAGCTAATGCGATTCAATTAGCTGGTCAAAGTATGGCCCTCGGAACCATGTCGCAATGTCTCGGATGTGGAAACGAAGTGTTCGCCCGGATGGCCTCCTTTGCTGCTCTTGGCGACAATAATCATGAGGAGGAACGAACATGAGAATAATCCATCTTCAGGTTGAAGAGGAATATGAGGTCATCATCTCATTCTCCCCTTTGTCGCACATCATCAGGACGAAACGGATGTAGGAGATATCTCCTACGGGAAAATGCAAGACCAATGGCAACGTGGGAGCCATGTACAAAGTGATGTCGTTTCGATCGATATTTTTGGTAAAATATTCCAAATAACGAGTCAAAAAACGTTCTCGGTACAATTCTTCCATATCATCCCAGTTAGGTACAAGTTTACTAGAAATGGGTGAGAGTCCCTCGTCGGTATTCTCGGGGGAGGTGTTGTCTTCGACGGTGACATAAGTGTGACCAATTAGATTGCGGGTATTTTTATCATCCGAGGGCTCTCTATTATATTTGATTTGATCAAAATCACTGTTGTCGTTGGCCATTTTGGTCGTGCTGTGGAACCAAATGCAGATATCTTTGACATCATCACTGTCCCCTCGAAAAGCAAAATACATATTTCGAATGCCGGGATCTTCTTGATCTTGCAAATCCATATCTGTGTCTCCATACGGTCGGTAAAGACAAAAATCTACTTTGTTAACTTGAAGTTTGCTCAGCGTTTTGATGTGCTTCCGAAAGAACGATTGTTTGAATTTCATAGTAAACTGAAATTCTTGTTGTTCCAAAAGCCATTGATCTTGCTCAGAAACCTTAGTTGGAATGTTCAGTTGCGCTCCATTCAAATTCGGGTGGATGGCCTCAAAGTGCACGAGGTCTTTTTCGATCCCGAGCATGACATATTGATCGGAATCTGCAATATCCAAACATTTCAAGAGAGTGTTCACATTGACACAAAAATTGGTGATTTCCGAATTTTCACCATCTATGGGATTGGATAATCGTGCCTGAATCATGCACGTTTTGGTTTCATTTACAGTGGCCACTTCCAATCCCGTAAACGAAGAATTTTTTACTATATGAAAATCAACATCAGACAACAAATTCGAGATCACTTCGATAAATTGTTTCAAGATGAGAGGGTGCGTGATTTGCACCAACACTTCACTTTTGAGTTCTTGCAATCCTCTCTTTTTATGATCCTTCCCTCCAGATATTCTACGTCGTTTTGGCACGGAAGATGAAGACATCTTTTTCATATACTTGCTTGCTTGCTATTGCAATTCTCAATTTTTCCAAGAAAAATTATTTCAATGTAATTATAAAATGGATTTACTTCGTTTCCAAGAATAAAATGCGTTAAACCTCTAAAGGTTCAAAAATGAATATTTCTTAGCATCACTTATAAAAGAAAGAAATCACGAACTTTGTCGACATGTGGAATCAATTTTTTATTTTTTGTTTTGTCAGTTGTGTCCTTTGTTTTGCATTTTTTTCCTATAACAAAAAAATCAAAAAGAGTCTGCATGTGATTTCGTCTTGTGTGGGAAGCGGGAAAAAATGGCTATTGGCACAAATTAACTTTTTGGCTGGAACTGAAGTTGCTGAAACTGAAGTTGCTGAAACTGAAGAAAAAAAGTACATCCCACAACGAGTAGATCCCACAGAACTACTTCATCTGGAGCCCTCCCTGGAAAAAACGTCGGCCCATGGGAAAATAGAAAAAAAACGTCGGCCCATGGGCCCCCCATCATTGCGATTGAAAGAATGATAATAAAAGATTTATGAGCCATAAAAATTTTCAGCTATTTTAAAAAAAAGAAAAATGCCTTATGTAATTCCCAGTCATCCGAAAAATCTTATATCCGTGCGGAGGCGAAGAACACACATGAATTTTCATTCTCCTCGCGGAGGCTTTCGATTTTTAATTCCAGGGAGACGTGAAGATATTAATAATAGATATTTAGACAACAAAACATACTCAAATTTCCCGTGGGTGTCCAACGATATTTTGAATAAAAGTTACGCAATTTCTATCCGATTTGCCCGGTACAATAGTTTTAAAAAACGAATGGGTCCTTGGGCCTCGAATGTCGAAAAAATCAATGGAATCAATGGATATGACTTGAACATTCACGAACTCCATAAATCCAATTTTATTGATAGAACTTCTCTGCGCATGAAACGAGGGAAAATCGGATGTTACATGTCTCATCGGAATGTCTGGAAAAATATCATCGAAAAACAACATAAAATGACCCTCATTTTAGAAGACGACGTGAATCTCATGCATTCTAAATCGCATTCAGAAAAATTGAAAAAAGCCTTGGAATCCTTGGCAGCCATGCCGCCGGATGAATGGGACATCGCTTATCTCTGTCACAATCCACGAGGAAAAACGCAATCCATAGTCGGGAATTTGGATTTTGTAAAAACATTCTCTTGGCACGTACTCTTCGGTTATATTGTATCCTTGCGGGGTGCCGAAATTCTTTTGAAACATTCTCTGCCCATTTCTGTCGCTGTGGACGTCTATATAGGAAATCTGGCGAAACGATCTCGTATCAAGGCAGTCCGATTGAAACATGCAATTTGCACCGTAAAATATTCAGGAAGCGATACGGAAGGTATTTTATAAAGAATGATTTTTTTTTGAAATTCATTCAATAAAGAATAAATAATAATCGAATCTGAATGGAGTTATATGCCAATGAAAAAAATACCAAGGCGTCTTTGACAAATGAAAAATGGAGAACATCTCTCACGAAGGGCATTCAGGACGGCTCGATCAAATTAAAAATCTGCGAGTTGAACACCGCCTTTTTGGCAAATTCCACCAAAGTGCTGACTTCTGATGAAAAGGGGTCGGCCTCGAACTCGATTATTTTGTTTGGTGCCTTAAAAGTTCCATTGACGAATGTGAATAATGAAGTGGTCGGAAAAATTTTCTTCACATCATTGAAACCTCGAGAAGATAATTCGCTCGCCGTCGAAGCATATGTTTACGAAAAAGTGGCGTGGCCTCTAATTCAGATGCATGTCACCCCACATTTGATTTTATACATTGGATATGCCACCTGCGATCTTTCTCATATTCCTTCCTCAGGGGGGCTGATCGGGGAATTAATGGAAGAAGCTCGTCAATCCATCATGCCCAGAGGAGAATCGAAATACGATTTCGACGAGATGCACGTGTTATTGACCGAACGCTCCAAAGGAAAGGAATTGTACAAATACGTATCGTCTGATTCCTTGTCTTGGACGGATTGGCAACCGATTTTATTTCAAATAATTTATACCATCCAATGTTTCATTGAATTTGGATTCATGCACAACGATTTACATACAGGAAATATGTTCGTTGACGAAATTCCCGAAACCACCTTTTATTATTTCGTTTTCTTTCCTTCTTCTGCTGGCGCTGGCGGAGAACTCAAACTTTTCAAAATACGGACCAAATATTTTTTGAGAATTTATGATTTTGATTTTGCGACTTCCGCAGCGAAAAATCCTGTGAATACCAAAGTTCGGTCTCTTTCGTGGCTGTGTCAAGAATTGGGCATTTGTCAGGAAGTGAATTGGTACACGGATCTTTATCGAAGTATTAGTAGTATTGCAAAAAAAGTCGAATTGCGTCCCATGAAAGAGTGGTTGGCGAATTTCATCGAAAGCGAGACATTAAATGATATGAATTTGGCGAAAAAAGGTGTCCTCTGCGAAAAAACCGGACCTTCCTCATGTAAAAAAATTATTCCGAATGATTCCCAATTGAAACATCCTATTGATATTCTCGAAGATGGATTTTCGAAATTTATTGTACCAAAAAATGAAATTAGTGCCTCTTTCGTTAAGAAAAATTCTTCAAAGATATATGCCACTCCCTCGAGTCGAAAAACCTTTCCACCCAAAGACAAAAAAGATTACGAAATACGATTGGATATGTTGAAATGAAGATTTGACGTCTTTTGAATTATACTTTATCAATAGGTAGATATTTTTGAATTTAAAATAAATGTGTGATCTGTATATATATCACAAACCATCATGCGTTTGCCAGAATTTTTAATAATGTAAATGCATATGTAAAAATTGACAATGGATGATCAAAATCTCAATATTCCCGATTTTTCAGTCATTTATGGAAATTTAATATTTGAAGGTTCAGTTGATTTCATAATTGACATATTGGAAGAAAATGGAATTCCAAAAGAAACAATTGACAAATCTCTGATCAAAAATATGGTGAATGATGTTGAAACTCTCTAACTCCCGTGGTTTTCAGCATGTTGTAAACAGAAGCAGCCATTTGTTTTTTTTATCTTTTTGTCTTTTTTGAAGATGTGTGAAATTTCTAAGATTCTACAGCTGCTCCTGGAAGAGACAGGTCTTTAGGGAATCTCGGGAATAACTGAAGTATTACGGTTTTTTCTGGGCCTTCGAAAGCTTCTTTTAAAATTTTTTCGGTTGGTGAAGAAATTTCTGGGCGCCACGAAGGTACAACACTGTTCCCTGCCTCCGCATGGAGGAAGCTGTTTCGCTTCTTTAGTAGGACCGAAAAGAAAATTATAAAAACAACAGCTGTTACTATGATCATGCAATAATAAAATTCATTTTCTTCATTTTTCCTTTTGTCTGACGAACAGTCCGTTTTTGGTGCAAAAAATATAGACCCGTCGGTGTAAAACAAAATAGACATCACATAAGTCATGTATGAAATGATGATCCCGATCAATATTCCATTCCAGGTGCATTCAGCAGCTCCTTTCATCGTCTACACAGAAATGGGTAAATAATTATTTATTATTATATGCACAAAAAAAATCTATTGCGAGACGTTTTAAACTCAGTTTTATTCCTTCATTATTTTTCCAGTGCACCTAAGACCAATGAGTCCAGATCTGCGATCTCCATTGGTACTCGAAGAACATAAACAAAAACCGCATTGCATATGATTGATTCTCGAGTGGTGTCATCAATCATATGCATCAAGCATGGGTGTAAGGCAGCGAGGGAAAATTGGGTGGTGAAATTGGTGTCGAGCATTTCTTTGGGAACTTTTCTGAGCTCCGTCTCGTACCAGTCGTCGTCCTCTTCTCCTTTTTTTTGCTTGGCCTCTTCGCTCAAACTGTCGTTGCAGCAGATATCGTCCCATCTGTCTAGCACCAATTCATATGCCCAACTCACAACCTTTTCGGTCGTCAACTGAATGAAATTATGATTCGACGGAACGAACATGAAGTCCGGGGTTTCGGTGGCCTCAGGATAGATCATTGGCTTAGGCTCGCTATACCAATCTTCGCTGCCGTACTCATAAACGTAAATTCTCACTTCAGCTTCTTTTGTGAGTCGAATCAGCTTCGGCAATAAATCTTTTCGTAAAAATCCTTCCATAAAAGCTCGTTGTGAACATCTCTCATCAGAGGTCCCGGGTTGACCATTAATCGTTACGAAACCAAGTTCATTGATCCTTTTTGAGATTGGCCAACATAGGTACCGTCTCTTTCATAACCGGGGCGGAGTGCCAGGGATGTTTGGAGAATGTTCCATTCAAAAATTTGATCATGGCATCTTGGAGTTCCGCAAAAGTATTGATATTTTTCGGCCAAGTCGCTTGTGTCTTAAATATCGTGGCTTCTTCTTCTTTTTTTTTTGGTTCTTTGTCTCTCTTTTCTTCTTCTTCCGCTCTATTTCTTTTTTTGTCTGCCACTGCCACAGCCATTTTGGATGATGTGAGTGAGTGTTAAAATGAAAGACATGTTTTATTTTGACAAAAAAATATATTACGAAATTGTAAAGACATTCATCCACTGCCATGAGTTCTTCCGGTGCAACATATTACTCTATCTGGAACTAAATCTCGAAATTACCGAGAGACGTATCATCTCATCTACTCTCATTGTCGAGCTCATGCATGACCACTTGATTTCGTTTCCGAAGTTCCGATGAATCCTTTGGAACCATAAATGAGCCAGCCAGCGCATATCAATTTTTTAAAGAACTATTTTTTTATTTTTTTATTTTTTCGTTCTTTTGTTGGGTGGTTGTTTTATAAAATCCATTAAGGTCCCTCCACCCGGGGATGTCCGTTTGAAAGCAGAGATTTCTTCCATTTTTTTTGCTGGGGCTGTGCTTCCGGCACGACGACCTCGTTTGGCTCCTCCTGATGTGGTATTGGGGGCAGCAACTCCTGGAGTCGTAGCTGCTATTGGTGGAGATAGGACTGTTGTTTTGGGGTTTCCTGCTGTTTTTCGACCACCAGTCTTGCTTTCAGAAGAAGCTTTCTTAGATAAAATTTTCTTGCAAACTACTTTCTCTTTCAAAAATTCTTCGTATAGACCACCAGGAGGTACGCTTCCAGACGCTGTCATGGGTTCATCCTGCATCAAAATGTCCTCTTCGCAGGAAGAAATGTTTTGATGCGGTATGGGCACGTGGTCTTCTATGACCATCGGATGTTGTACAAACGGCACATCTCGGGTCAAACTTTGGATCCCGGATTTTGTGAAATTTCTAAATTCCTGAATGGTCAAATCGCCACCATAAACAATCAAGCGATCTTGCGGAGGAGATGCTCGAATGGGCTCTCTCATCTCAAACACTTCGGTTGCCATGGTCGCCAACAAAGAACGTTGATACACACAGTCCGGGAAAGGATGATCTCTTAACCACGCGGCTGCACATCCTACGGAACAACAGATATTGTACACACCATAAATATCTCGTTTCCTGTCGATTGATGCTGGGATGGGGATAGGAATGGTATCGAAAGGATGAGAACAATGTTTGCACCAAATATTTGTATTTCGTGGCCATTCATGCCTTTCCATGCTCGGGAGTTTGTATTGGTAAATATAATTGCCATTGTTCGTACGATAACTCAACAACAAAGTGGAAAAAGGTCCATTGACTGTGGATGGCAAGGTGGGCAATTGCAATTGCATGACGATTTTTGTATTTTTGTATTTGGAATATATTTATTTGTTTTATTTCTCAAAAAAAAATCAATTCCCTTTGAATCCTCCCCATTCTTGATATTCAGAGACATCATTGGATTTGGCGATGTTTTCAGTATGAGGCGGTGCCGGAGGACACCTTTCATTTCTTCGATTTTTAGAATTCGATTTGCGCTGAAAATTCGAAAATCTTTTTTTTCGAAATCATAGGCAGAAAACAAGACTTGTTTTTGGGGATAAAATATGGTTTCCTCAACGAAAAAATCATAAATTTTGATTCAAATTACACATCGCGTATAATTTGGGAAATATCATTGTTTGCCTTTTTTTTTCAAAAAATTTTAGGGGGTTTAGATATTAGATATCTATTTTCTAGGAATTTAAAAAATATCCAGAGTATTTACTGAATACTTCATCCACCATCCGAAGTTTCGGGCAAGCACGAAATTTGTAAATTTTGCTGCATTCTCGTAAACTATTTTCCGTGTACAATTCCAATTCTTTCAACTCCAAGAAGGTTTCATTCGGAGTGATGTCTCTTTGACTAAAACGGCGAAAGATGTCATTTGCACAAGTGATATTCATCTCTAAAATTTGCCTAAATTCGACATCTCGTTCTTGATCCTTGTGAACTTTAAAAATGTTTGAACTCCAGTCGTTTTTATCAATGAATCCCAATAAATATTGAAAACGCATCATCCTCATTTTTTGCATGTATTTGTCTGCATTATTGGCCAACTCTCTCAATTTGGTATCTTTTCTCCAAAGATTTCTTTTGTAATTTTCCAATATTTTGGGCACAGAAATTACGTATTTTTTCTTCTTCTCTTTGGACTGTCCATGCAAAGTGAATTGGTCTTTGGAAAAATGGGTCAAGCAGAAATCTCTGATCTGATGGGCCAAGAGGGGATTATCAAAATCGTCGACACACCCATCAAAATTTCCATCGCGATTTCTCTGTTGATATTCAAAAAAATGAGGATTGTGAATGATCGCTTGGTTACAGATTTTCAAGGTGTTCCAATTGAAGCCAGTCTTGCAGCTTGTGCAAAACATTGTAGCACATCCACTGGAGCGAATGATAAATATACCACATTTGGGACAGCGTTTTCCAGCTTTTTTGATCGCTTCGGCATTTTGGAATTCATTTTTATCGCAAATATGTTCTTTTTTGAGTTTCGCATCATTATTTGGCGAAATTGTGTTTTCGGATTCTTCCTTCTCATCTTCCTCTTGATTTTCGCTGCTGCTGCTCAGACCGATGAAATTGAAACATTTTGAGCAAGTGTACATCCCACACGTACCACATTTCCAAGCCATCGAAAGAAATCCGTTGCATTCGCTATTTCCACACGGGTGAACAAATTTATGCACTGCTTCTTGTTCGGCATTCTCTTCATTTTCATTTGGATCATCTTCTGCCAAAATGAAACGTGATCTTCTCCTTCTCATTCTCGACTGAGTAGTTAAACTATTCATTCTCAGTCCAAAACATGCAAAAATTTTTTTTCGATTTTCAAAATTTTCCAAGGACAATTCTTTTTCGGGGTCCAAAAAATTAATTTTGATGAATGGTGGTATCAATCTTCCCGATTCCAACTGAAGAATTCGTTTGCCCAAGGAATTGGATGTGTGAGTCAGTTGGTCTCGATCCTTTTTAAGATTCATGTAAAGTTCTAAAGCTTTTTTTTTCGTCATATCTGGGTTAGTTTTTCTCAATACGGAATCACTTTTCATCGTCATCAAATGAGCATTCCGTAACGCCGGAAGGATTTGTGCCAAAAGTGCCATGTCTAAATTCCGTTGCAATTCTACCATATTTGTATAATATAACACTATTTCTTGAGTTTCTGTGGCCAATAAGGATATTTCGTATTCGAGGAAGATTTCGGATTTTCTGGCCTTCCATGTGGTGTTCATGAAAGTGTTAGGGAATATTTCAGATGTCATTTTTATGCTGTACAATTTCATGCAATTCATGCAATGCAAATCCAGAGCAGTGGATGCCATGTAAGTTTCTATACACGTGAGGCAACAAACGAAATTGCAGTATTGACAAATAATTTTTACGAGATCATTTTTTTTCCTTTTTTTGGTGGTGGCAGGAGTGAATGAAAGACAACAGACAGGACATTCATTTTCATCGGAAGTTCCTGGACTATTCCCCGAATCTTCATCCATGTCAATTATTTTTGTTCATTATCACAGAAGAAATAAAGTGTGACATTTTCCAAACGCAGTATAAGGAAATTTAGAGACAAAACCCTAAACCCTAAAACTACATGCAAATATGTAATAAAATTATAGTAATAAAATTTTTAATTTCCCAAAATCTTTTTTGTTGTGACTTCCTCCACGCGGAGTCAGGGAGCACTCCAAGTATTTTTAATTTCAATATACTGATTACAACCTCTGCTGCTCACATCGCATTCACATAAAGACAAATGATTGTCTATTATCGAAGCAGTGAATCCTCTTCCTTTTAAAATACCGATGACTTTTTTGATATTTGCATCAGGACATTGCCTTCTTATAGTCTGAAGATTGATTGTGAGATGTAAAGAATCCTTAATTTTTTGGAGAAGAAGTCGTAATAATATTTCATTGTCTTGTTTTTCTTTCTCATTTTCTGATTTTTTTTTTTTCGCACGTATGTTTTCAAATGTTATATCAGGCAAAATTTTGTCCATTGTCTGAAAGATGTTGACACAATTTTCTTGTTTTTTAGAATAAAACTCAATTCTGAAAATGAGTGGTCTGTGATGTTGCTTTATTTTCTTGGAATTCGAAAGGAATTAATTCCGTTTATATAATGTTTGCCATATAATAAAAATATAATAAACTTCACAAAAATGAGTGGCCCGGGATATCCATTTGCTGAGTACACAATCGAAAAAATAGACAAAGTACATGTACCTTTACCATCGAAAGTAGAACAAATCAAAGACTATCCAACGTGTATGGTAATGATGAAACAAGCTCAGCGTGGAGCCACCGTTCGAGCGGAACAAAGAAACGATCCGCGGTATTTACAATATGCAAATTGGTTTGATAGTTTCGCTCAACAAGACCGCTCAGTTCGAACCCTGAATCAAAACGGAGATGGAGAAATGGAATTTTTCGGAGGTTGTAAAATTTTATTAATGAAAGATGCCAACAATCGGAATCAGATGTGGAGCTCAGCCCAAGAAAGTTTGAGGGATCAATTACTGCGTTATCATACAAATAAAAATTCGAGATTCGGAGGCCAAAATCCTTCACCCACTGTAGAATGTCACTTTCGAAAAAATAAGGCTCAATGTTTTTAGTCACTTATAAACTCGTATTGACTTAAGTTCCACGTGAGACCTTTTTATCATATCAAACAGTTGGCATGAAATGACCTCTTTTGCATCAATTGTATACATCTTCAAAAACTTTTTTTAAAATAAATGTGCTTCTTGGTTGTTGGACCCATTACATAAATGGTTTCTGGACCAAAACTTCAAATAATTTAAGTGATACTTTATTTTCTCTTCTTGAAATAAATATTGATATAATAGTGATGCAAACTAGAGCCTCACGATCAAAGCGACAAAAATCCCAAAGAGCTGCTACTGACGGATACAATGAGACCTCCAGAAAACGGCAAACAATGAGTCCTAAAGGAAAAAGGGAACAATTAAAGAAGGAACGGCAAAAAATGAATCCCAAAGGCGAAAGGGAACGATCGTCGCCAGCGAAGAAACGCAAAAGAGTAGTTCCGCAAGGTATCGTGGGGAAAACAATGAACTTCGCAAGAACTTCTAATCCGCGGGGAATTATGCTGCAAACTTCTCGGAAGCAACAAAAGAATAGAATAAAAAAAACAGTCAAATTCAGCACTCAGTCGTATAAGCATAAAGAGGACTATGCCAAACTTTTCGAAGCTTTGCAGAAGGCAAATGTCTCCGATGTTATATACCCCCAGCAGAGTCTAATATCGTACCGAGGAAGCTCGAGGCAGGCAATCTCTTCCGGATATGCGCAACCTATTAATTTCTGTGATTCCAATGCATACTCCAGTTGGAAAAAAATTGAAGACAAAGATTCTGCGTCAGAAACAGCCATATATTTTGCAACCTTGAAGAAGCCTATACTCAAACAATCCAATTTTCATGGAAAAACTCATTTAGTGATTAAAGAATTTTCCGAAAAATCAGTATATGAGAACGAATACAACGAAAATATAAAAAACGGAATGACCGTCAAAAATGCGAAATTTGATGCGCATCAACTCGCGACTCATTGGAAAAAACTGATCTCTCACGAGGGATACATTTATGGTGTGACAAATACATTGCTCGAACGACGAAATACACCGAACATCGTTATGTTGATTGCAAACGCACAATGTTCTAAGAATCACTTCCGTTTGGTAACGGAGGTGGGTTTCTACACAGGACAAGGGAATGCTTTGGAAAAATATCCGGAAAACGTGAAATTATCATGTCATATACTTTTTCCAATAATATTTACGTTGGCCTGTTTTGCTGAGATAGGACTGTCGCATAACGACTTGCATATTGGAAATGTATTCGTACAAGAACACAACCAGCCAATTCCTTTGATTGGTTATCGAATAGACAAGACGACGATTGTTCTACTTTCAAATGTGAAATACTTGCCGTTGCTTTATGACTTTGACCGTTCCTGCAAATTACCAACCAAGTATAATATGTCCAAATACCTCTATCCTGTGATATCGTTGTCTCCGGAAAAAAGCGAGCACACTGCGTCGAAAATCAAACAACCCGGGAAAAGATTGGCAGCCAAGACCAATCTAAATCTATTTCAAAAAATGTCAAAATATTACAATACTCCGCAGGACTATTTCAAAGATTTCTTTGTTTTGTTATGCTATTTACACATGAAAACTCCTGACAATGAGTTGATCAAATATTTCTTGAACGGCGTGAGCTTATCTACAGAAACCAAAATCGTCGATGGTGAAACTGAGGAAATTATGTATGTCCATTATCCGGATGGAGATACGACGGAATTAGGATGGTATTGTCATCCGTACGGGACCGGCATACGGAATCCAATACTAAAGCCAAGACCTCCAATTAAAACGCCTTTGGAGATCCTATTGAACGATACAGATATGAAGTATTTTGAAAAATCTGGTTCCCTTGGTTTAAATCCCTTGGTTTATCTCAAGTTGCCTGAAGACGAGCTTGACAAGATTATGTATCTTCCACACATGTACAGTCTTCCTTCTGCATCTAAAAAAATGACCATAAAAGACAAACCTAGCGACCAAGAATTGAAAACCTTATTTTTCTTCCTCAGCCGCAGGGAAGAAAAAAATCAACAATATACATCAAAAAAACGAAAAAGGTAGATTTTAAAATCATGTCATTTTCGAAAAAATAAAATTATGAGAAACGCTTTCATTCAAAGTGCAGCAATATTTTTATCTACTTTTTTTTATTTTTGTTTATTTCTCCGGGAGAGGAAGGGATTTTTTATTCTAAAAGATAATAAAATTGCGTTTTTCTTGGATATGAAGAAGGAACCGTTGCATTGAGCTAGCCTAGCTGGCTGGCTATTTATGCAAATGTTGAAAATAACGAAGGTAGAAAAAAAATATGGAGTGCAAGGAAACGAGTTTCATAATGACAATCAGTACACTATCCATTTGGAATATACGAAGAGAGATGAGGATTCGAATATTTCGATGCAGTTTCGATTCTCTTACATAGGCATGCGAACACTAAAAAAAATAGTTGGCGGAAAAAATGTGAATTTTTCAGATGATTCTTGCATACTGGAAGTTTATTCTTCGGGAATCGTTGAAATCAGATTCCCTACGATGTCAAGTAGTTTGCGTTGTACATTGGAATTTCCTGTACATTATTTGGTTGATGCATTTCGCAAAGAAATCGAAATCTTGCGAAAAATACCGTTTGTTTCAAATTGTAAAAGTGCAATAAAAAATGAGTGAAGCAACATTAAATTATTTTTCAGATTTTGGATAATGTCTGAAAATATTTTTCATTCTGTCATCTTTCAGTGATATTGAAGAATGCGAAAACGTAATCATCAATGGGCATGAATTTTCAATTTTCACACGGAATATTTCCGTCCAGAATATACAAAATTTTCCGTTGCCTGGTTATTCTTTGAATAAAGTGACGACAGATAATGGGGGGGGGGGGGGGAGACCAGGGTTTGATTTTAAAAACGAGCAATGGAATTCATCAGAAAATTGTAAAATTTATTTTGAAAATTCGTGGTTTGTAGAGAAAAAGTATGTTCCAGAATATGGGTCTGATGATGAGGAGGAAGTAGAAGAGCATGATCCTCTGGCAGATTTCGAGGATTGTCTCGATACGGAAACATCCTCTCATTGTATTCACCACTACGAATTCGACAAATTCGTAATAGAAAAACACAATGGGTCTTACATTATTTCATGCAATGAACCAAATAAATGTGATGATAATCATGAGGATGATGAAAAAAAAGAGGATGAGGATGAATATGAAAACCCCATTGCAATTTTAAAAGAAGATAATAATGGCTGTTCACTTCAAGATGGAGATTGTATAAATTATGTTCATTATTTCAAAGGCCACGGACTCGTCCTCATTCAAAATTGTGGCGATGTATGTTCGTGCGTGTTAGTCTATGTTCCTGAGTTGGATGAATGGGCTGCTGGCTAATAATGGAAAATATATAAAAGGCTTTCTTTATTTCAAGACAAATTCTCCAGAATTTAATTTTTTCAATATTTCAGAATAAATTTTGTTTTGCACTTCGATTTGTAATTTTTTCGTGAGTTCTTCGTTGTCCTTTTTGATTTCTACTCCCTGGAATTGAAAATCTTGTGTGATCATTCCATCAGCTGCTTCACGCAACAAAGATTCTATGATCTTACTCTCCTTCCGCTCCCTGCAAAATTCGATCGCTGTTTTCTGCATAGCAAGGCTGCGAAGATTAGGATTTGCACCTCGCTTTAGTAAAAAATGAATGGTTTCATAGTGCCAATGTTGAGAGGCATGCATCAGAGCAGTTGATCCCCACTTGCTATCCACATCATTAATCCAGGCTCTTCCATCATTCAGAAATATTTCCGCGACTTCAGTGTTTCCCATTCTGCAAGCGGATGCAAAGCCATCAATGGCGTTGGCGTTACTTGTGTTGCTGGCATTGCTCCCCATTGGTCCAGACAACAGATATGAAACAATCAGTGGATGATTATAAGCTGCAGCCAGGATTAAAGGATTTTTTCGAAAAAAATTTTTCTTTTTGAATGTGATGTCGACATACATATTTTTTTCTTCCACAAGTTTTTTTACGAGAAAGAATTTCCCAACTTTTATGGCATAATACAATGCCCACTCATAACTTTCATCATCAGGTATTCCAATAAAAAACTTCAAAAAATCCATATCCACATTATCAGGATTTGCTTTGACAACATATTTCCAGACTTTTTTGATGTCGAATTTTTGCAAAGGGAAATTTCGAAAAATTTCACATGCTTCGTCTGTTTTTTTATCTTTGATTGCCTCAATCAGAGCATCGGAAATATATTTATTCATTTTTTTCTCGCTTAGCTTAGCTTTTTTTAGTTTCTAAAATATCTCTTATTTCTTAAAAATTTATTTAAAAAAACTCGTGTTGTGTTTTGCGCGATCAGAATCCGCAGCCATAGTGGGTCGAAGAACTGATCAAATTATTGGAAACTGAGAGAACATATAGCAAGCAGATAAATATATCTCAATTCCGTTCTATTTTTCTGATCGGTTGGTCGTCGACCATCACGTGAGCTATATAAAATCGCGCCACATCTGTGGTTTTGCATGGAAGATCCATCACGGTGTATCCTCGCGATTTGAATAATTTCGAAATTTCGATGGCCACGGAAGGATTGAAAAATTTCACGATTATGCAATTTTCTCCTTTTTTACAATTTTCTCCCAGTCCTTCCATAATTTCTTCACTTTTTTGTTTGATGCTTTCCTGTTGTTGTAAATTCATGAGGGCAGATAATTTGGGTTGGGCCGCTTTGCAGATAGATTGGAAATGATACAATTGCAATATTTCTTTCCTTTCCTCTTTGTCTTCGTCGGAAGGCGAATTCATCCAAAATTGGTCGTCTCCCTGAAAGGAAGCCGATTTGATTTTTTGTGAATCATCATCTTCTTCTAAACTATAAAATTTCTCCTTGGGAAAATTCGATAGAGAAGAGGAACCAGAAACAATCGGAATTGGTTTTGATTTTTTGTACATTGTACATTTGTACATTTTTATTTTACTCATATATTTTACAATACTTTATTCAAAAAACGAACCTTTTCAATTTGGAATGAAGGAGCTATTCCGAAATACTCTTCGAATTCTTCTACATACGGTTTCGCAAGAGGTGGGCGTGGGCCCAGTCGTAGAGAATTTAAATTCATTTACTCAATTTTTTATTTGTGATGATATGTTTTATTATTATTTTTTTTTTGCAACACAAAAAAACGCAGTCGTTGAAAAATTAAACATTACATGTGTCGGTGGCCAAATAAAAAGATACTTAGAGAATCATTTAATAGTTTCAGGTCAAAAGAAATCTGGCTTCACGCACGTAGTAGCTCTTTATTCTGCCAGTGAATGACTCACATAGATCCCAAAAATGCAAAAGATGCATGTGCATCTGTAACCGTGAGCATATCGCTCGTACTGCTAGTATTGACAGCCAATTGAACCGTCGAACCGGCAGTCAAAAATACATTGATGGTAGCATTGTTGATTTGTGCGCCGTCACCTGGAGAAGCGTTCTGAAACAATCTAAATGCAGGGTCGGTACCATTTACAGACCATCCAACCATGAGTGGTCCAACTCCTGTGAGCATAGAATTCATATTTAGAGACAGACTGAAAATCCCATCTCGATCCACGACGAAGGTATTAGCATTAGCAGTGATTCCATTGGCCATGGTAGCGACACTCCAGGAAAGGGTAGCAGCGGGCAAAATTACCCATATATTTTCTTCTCCATCAGCAATTTGGAATGGAAGACCATCTCCAGCGCCGACGAAATCACCAGCAGCTAAATTAGGTTGAACAATGTTATTGGCAATTAAGGTATTCACGGTAACATCTTCGGCGACAATCCGATCCGCCCGAAGATTTACGATAGTGGCACATTCACTGCGGAGCTTGCAGACATTGTTAGTTTTGATTTCAGCCGAAGTGTATTTGGCGTCTTTAGGTGGTGCGGATGGTTGACAACAGGCATTTCCTACTCCTCCTCGAGTCAAAGCGATGGGTGGGATTGACATAATATCCTATTTATTTTTATACCAGACAAATTATTCCAACCTTTTGTGCATTTTTCAAAATGGTATTTCTGATTTTTTTTTCAGTAGGATTCTTCTCCCTCGAACCAAAATAAAATGGCGGGTTGTTGTTGTGTGGATTCCACATGGACATTTACAAACCCGGTATAGACAGAGATTTTTGTGATGAAATGTGCGCTGTTTTTGATGAGGTACTGAACCTCCTCTGAAGAGAGACTCCTTTCTTGATCTACATTTTCGTAATTATTTTCGTCTGACCATTTTTTGATTACGATATCGTAAGACCCAATCTTTTCTGGCATGGAAAACATCAAGATGGTTTCGTCATTGAGAGTGATGTTCAGTGTCGATATCACTTTATTTTCTTGAGTGGACAACGGCAAGACCTTTGTAACAGATAAAAGATTTAATGCTGTAAGAGCAATTTTTTCAGCTGAATCTCGATTTCCTCCGGAAGGAAAATGAACATGAGAAGAATCTTGTAAAGACATTCTTTATTTTATTGAGTTGTAAAAAAATACTATTTACGAAAACTCATTACTGTATTGGGTAAAATAAAAAGCAAGCTTCAGTCTTCTACACAAAAGAAAAATTCCCCCACTATGGATAGTGGAATTGAAAATTTAAAACCCTTTGATCCTTTTGCCGACTTGGACAGCGACGCGAGCACCAACGCATCTCAAAACTACATTCACATAAGAATTCAACAGAGAAACGGTCGGAAAACTCTGACGACGATTCAGGGGTTGCCCAAAGAGTTGAATTTCAAAAAGCTCGCGACCAGCTTGAAGCGAAAATTATGTTGCAACGGTACCGTGATTGAGGATGTCGATCTCGGGAAGGTTATTCAACTTCAGGGAGACCAACGAACCAATGTGTCGGATTTTTTGCTGAAGGAAAAGATTTGTGCCAAAAAGACCATCAAAATACATGGTTTTTAAGAAATTCTAATTTTTTTTGTGTTTTGTCTACCTCCATGCGGAGTCAGGTAGCCAGCCAACATGTCAAATAAAAGCGAAAAAAAATATTATGTACATGTGGGTTTTGAATTGGATCGAGAGATTCTCCATGAAAAACTGAAACAACACATTCCTTCAAAATTTATCGAAGGAACATCAAAAGCACCTGATGGCGACATAAAACAAATGATCAGTGTTGCTACAATGTATTTTGCGGAAGAAAATCAAATTTTCATGGATTCCTTTTTCAAAAAGTATGGGAACCAAAAAGTGACTGGATATATGGAAAAACTTTTCGTCAAAGAAACAAAAAAAAATATTTTTATTGTTGCGGAAGTGATACTCCTGGGAAAAATGGTACTATGTCTGCATCAACAACAGCTCCTTACAAATTGAAACAATTAGCCAACATAGGAGAATTGGGAGATCCGATTGACTCGAAACATATGTCAATTCCATGTCGTGTCTATCGATTCATGCAAGATGAAAAACCAGCACGAAGCACTTATAGAGGTCCTTATTTTTGTTGTTGATGAAATAAAAATGAGAGTCATAATCTGGTGGAGACAGGACCTAAGTTTTTTAAGTGACTCAATTCAAGCCAAATTTATTGGTGGGAACTTTTTGAATTCAGAAGCTTCCACCTTATGGTTCTCAAATCGTCATCGTCAGTAGACTCAGAAGATTTTTGGCGTTTATCCCAATTCCAAAGTCCGAACACGGGCGTTGTCATCCATTTGTGGTATTCGAAAAATCGTTGATGCAAGACCGATTCATTGATGTACTTTTCGATTTCTTCGTATTGCCGAGAGTTGTCCCACCGTTCGAGTCGAAAATGATCCCCTTGGTTGAATAGCGGAAGGTATTCTGTAGGAAACTCCATTGATGGATGGAAATCGCAAAGTGCAAAGTGCAAACACAAGAGAAGTAGAGTAGAAGATCGAATCGGAGAAGTGAAGTGGAAAACTCGATTAAGCAAGACAGTGATAGTTTGGCAGTCTTCAGCGAAGAGGAGAACGCGCGCCATGACGTGTCCATTTTTCGCTGAATACCTTAACATCACCCATTAGGTGAACAGCCAGTCTGGTAAATTCCCACATAAGGAAGGGGAGCTGTCGTAAGTTTAGCGCACCAAAAATTAGCAATGGACCGATGACGGGCAGTCCCGGAAGATACCACATAAGGAAGAAATCAAGAGGTCAATGAAGACCAATCAAACCCCGCCACCTCATACCAACATTAAGAGAATTTCTATATACAGTGAATTCCGGAGAAATCCTTCTGAACCTTTTCAATAAAAAAAAGATTTTCGTTAAATTTCCAAAAAAAAAGGAACTTTATTCTTCAACAATGAGTATATTCATTGACGAATTTTCCGTATGACCTTTTTCTTTCGTGGAGGGCGCCGTGGAAAAGGTGGTCTAACGAACAGACCCAAATTAAATTTTCGTAATTCGGCAATCTCTGGATATTTTTTGCTCAAGAAATTCCAATTTCTTCCACGCATATGCTTCCAACATTTGTGAATCGCCAAAGGATTGGGATGAAAGACACTTTCCACTGAAAACGATTTCGCGGTTTCGAAAGATGCCAATTTGAACCTTTTGGGATTTCTGTAAAAATAGTGGGAAAAAAATAAATCCTCAGGATGCCGTTTTCGAGATCTGGGCCCAACATTTTCTTTGATGGCTGCGATCATCGATTTTTTGCTACGCAAACTCAATCCACCATTTCCAACACGACGATTCCAACTCCATGGAGCACCCACATAATCGAAAGCAAGAAAAGCTTGGATTCCATTGCGCAACATCAAAGTATCGGTTTGAAAAATCAGAATTTTTTCGAAAGGCAATTCTTCCCAAAAAGAAAGGGTAGTCAAATAATAGCTATACGCCGAATGACCCAAATTCGCACAATTACAATTTTTGAGGCTGACATTCGATATTCCGTTGATCTGTTGTTTGGACCACTCTTCGTTTTGAGTGCCGTGAATCAAGAGAATGGGCCAAGACTCAATCGGTAAAAATTTTCGGAAATTTTGAAGGACCATTCTCAGAGCAGGATGTTTCCGCGGTTCTACAATGACCGCTCCATAATTCTGCTCCTGGCGGAGACTATGTTTTTTATTTTTTATATTACTCATTTTTATATTACAATCCGAAAAAAAATGCGAAGTGGCCAACCAAAAAATTTCCACGTAGATAATATTTAAATATTGTGTTTAAATAAATTATCATGGAATTATTGAAATATCCAGAATGCAACAATTTGGCTGCATTAGAAGCAATCGATCCTTTTGCTAATCGAACCCCAAATAACGTTAGAATTTATGATATTGTATAAACTGTTTATGATTTAACATTTCTCATTATTGTGCGAAAATACGAAAGAGATCGATTCTCGAAGCACGGCGAGGCTTATTTTTCTGCTTTAGATGACGCTTCCTCCGTGCGGAGGCAGGGAGAGGAGATTTGGAAACTCTTTTTTTGGAAACTCTTTTTTTGGTATCCTGTATCAAGCGCTTACTGGGTCTGAAACGGAATGGAGGTCCACCAGTCGGTCCTTCCCAATTAGCCTTCCGAATGCTATATAGTGTCACTGGAGTGCCATAACAATCCTTCGGTACGGGATAAAATAAGGTATTTGTCATTTGCTGTTGATTGTGCAGTAAAAATTCAATGATGCAATAAATTTTCCCTCTGATCACATACCTTCCCAATTTATCTTTCAAAAAGAAGAGCCACTTGAATAAAAATGTGATGAGTGTTTCGATGGAGGCCACTCGTACCTGTCCCAATTTGGGCACAGTGATAGAATGATATGACCAGCAATTATCGTTTTGGTAAAAATCTATTACGGTTTTCTGAGCCGTAGAATTTCCAATTCTACACCGAAACGAGACCCTAAATCTATCTGGAATTAATTCGGGAATTCCTTTTCGAAATAAACAATTTGGAATGGAATTCCCAACTCCCGGAATACCATTGCGAATTAGGATTTTCCGAAATTCTTCCGCACGTTTTTTCGCGTCATTCGCCAACACATCGTAATCTGAGGTGAAGATGTCACCATTATCTTCCAAAATTTTTTTGTTGGTGCTTAGAATATACAAGTTCAAGGAGTTTCCTCCCACCATAAGTAATTTATGTTTCGAAATAAATTCGGCGGCCAATCGGGAAGAAAGCGTCATATCGGAATAACAGGAAAATCCTCTAGCTGATGGTGAATGAATGAGTATCTCTTTGGAATTCTCATTCGGACATTTTTCTCCTTCGGGTAATGGAATTTTCAATGGTTGGTGGATATTCAATAATTCCAGACGTTGAGAGACTTTTTCCCACCTGCTCACATTGCCTCTGGGCCGAGCCAATTCCAAATACATATTCATCCGTAACCAATCCGGAGATGCCAACAATATCCCTTCTGGTCCGACGGTGGCTTCCTTCTGAATTATTTGGAAAATTTTAGACCGCATTTCCGTAGCGTCTACAATGGAAATAAAATCTGCAAAAACCTTGAAGGTGGTTTCGTGAATGGCGGAGGTTTTGACTTCGACGTACGGTACTTTGTTTTTGTGTAATCTCTTTGCGATTTCTATAGCGTCTTCTTTTGCCGTGGGTGTATAAAAATCGTAATCAGGAATGGTCGTTTCTGGATCATAAAATCTGCTTTTTTTCGGAAGATAATCATTGATAGCCTTTCCGCCATAGAGAACTCTTTTCTTTTGGATCAAAAACTGTTGCACTATTTTTACGGAACGTTGCGTGATTTCATCAGAAACCGTCCGTTTTTCCTCAGCCGTTTCTAATTCGGAAGCTCGCTTGCCGATGTATTCTGACATACTGTTCTTTTTTTTGGACATTTTTTGGACTACCAAATACTATTTTTTTTTAAAAGATGTATAATTTATTTTGGATTTCCCCATTCCAAAGAAAATAAAATGTGACTTACAATTGTTGCACCGAATTTTCCTGAACCGACGTCCATATACTCTTTCTTCACATCAACATTTCTGTATCCCAAATCGCGACACTCTTCGGCTACTTTCTCGAACATCTCCATATCCCATGAAAGTTTGCGATACACGACTTGCTCGTCCATGATAGCCATCCAGGGGATGTCTATGCAAATTTGGAAACCTTCATCAACTGTATAGAGAGGATCCGTTTTGAATTTTACATGAACATGTTTTTGGGAAGAAGAGACTTTCTGAATTTCTTTGGCAATTTTTTTACGTATGAGATTTGAATAATCGACCTCTTCAGGTAAAGTGGAAGCCACGGGAATAATAGAAGAGGAAGCCATCTTTTTTCTAAATTTGTATTGCATTTTCGAATTTTTTTTTTGAGAAAATTCGATATTTTTTTCTCTCTCTTTTCATTTTTCCAAAGGATGAAGGTCGCAGCGTCAGCGGTATTCCTGCTCATTTTTGTGTCATTTGTAATTGGTCGGTTTCCTCATCCATCGAATCCATGTACGCCTTACAACAATGTTGATGATTGTGTAAAAAAATGTGCGTGTGGGTGGTGCAATGAGTCCTCAAAATGCATGCATTATTATGCGGACAACAAATGCAAAGGATATATCTTTCAAACCAAATATTATGAGGATGAATGCAAATCTCATCGAACCTCGACAGCGATTGTTGGTTACATGATCTTGAGCAGTTTTGCGATCATCGGGGGATTCGCTGTATGTTTATGTTTCATGTATTCTATTCTTGCTTGTTGTTCTTCTGAAAAAACTTGCAAATGCCCTTGGAACTTTGGATACAAAAAAATTCTGGACGATTTGGAGGCTTCTCGTGAGGAAGACAACTTATAATTTTTTTTTACCGTCGTTTTTCATAAAATGTGTTTCCAAAGCTAAAATTACTTTAGATTCTTCTCGAGCAAATTGCGGCGATGCGTAATTTATTGGAGAATATTAGATAGATGACATATTAGTTATTATTTTATTATTTTATTATTTTATTATTTGGGTTGAAAAAGGTTTCCGGAAAAAACAGATTGACACATGTCTTCGCATTGTTTACACCCTTTGGCTTGACGATACGCTTCGATTTCTTTTTGCAACCAGAGAGCAAGACGTTTTTCTTCTTCATCGGTGGAATCGATATCTGGATAAACTCCATTGTGCTTTTCCAACCATTTTTTTAAGCTGGCATAAGTGCTTTCCCAAGGATCGACTAAATTTTGAAACCCTGGAAGTTTCTCTAAAAGAGTTTGTCTTTTTTCGGTTAAAATGGCAGCGCTAAACATATTTTTTTTTGTGCTGAGAAATTTATTTGGTACAAAAATATGCAAACGCATTTTTTACAAAATCGCTTCCAAATTCTATTTATTTTGCATCTAAAAAGTCTTCAGTCTTCGCGGAGGAAATATATTTCTTCAAAAAATCCCCATGGAATACTTGCTTTTTTTCTTTCAGGAATTTGATCTGCTTGAATTACCAAATTAGGATCCTTTTTCATTTTTAGATAGGCTCGTTCGATGTTGTCGATGTTTGCGAAAGGATCGGGAATGAGACTATCCTCCACAGAAGATCGATTATTCGCACGAGACCATTGGATCAACTTTTCGATAATTTGTCCAGCCAAAATTTGTGCTTCTCGTCCATTTACGCCAGAGTATGCGATGTACATGTGGGATACACTCGTAGTGTTCCATTGTTCGAAATGAGGGTATTGGAATGCCTCTTTGATCTGTTGCACGACAGCCGCATCACTGAGTCCTTGATGACATTGGATACACATGATGTTTCTTTATGTTTCTAAAAACAGAAAAAGAAAAACATCAATTAGCATCAAACGCACTGCAGCCTTCGTATTCCTCCAGTATTGGCATATTTTCCCAAAAAACGTTTGATGATTCTCAGCAGAGTCATAAAATCCCTCCCATCTCTTCTCTCTCTAAATTATTTTATTTAATATCATCTATGAAATAAAACAATGTCTGATAATTATTCTTCTTCTTCTTTGGAAATTTCTCGAACTGGAAATAATCAATTTGCCAGTCCGATCGATAGATGTACTTACGGAAATCCCGGACCGGTACCTTTCCCTTTCCGAGGAACAACCTCCGAAAAGTTATTGAATCATTTTTTTGTCGAGGTGGATTCATGTCCCACTTGGAATGTAGCAAGCAGCACAAATCCTTGTGAGTTTCAATGCAACCCAGTAATTCCTAGAATCGATGAGTCCCTCGAACCCTTAGAAAATATCAGACTCCTATCCAAATCCAATGTCAGCAACAGAGCGAGGATGGAGAATGGAGAATGGAGAAATCTGCTACCAAAATAGATGGGATGTACTGACTGTACTTGGTACTTGGTACTTGTCTTGAAATACTATCAGCGAATGTGATATTTTCAATATATAAATTAGAAACCATATTTGAGTCACTGTTCAAAAAAAAAGGGATGACCCTTAACTATTTATCAGACGATTTTCCATAACTTCGCCGGCCATGTCAAGGGCCCTTTTATGTAAACACTCACTTACACATATGTGGAAATAAATTAATAAATTTACAAATTTAATTTATTATTTAAAAAAATCATAGAGCTTCCAGAGCTATAATCCTAGCTTCTAAAGTTTCGTTTTTAGCAATCAATCCCCTGATAGCAGCTAAACAAACACCTATTTGGTCCCCCTGTTCGATTCTCAATTTATCCTTTGCTTCTCTTGTGGTCATCCTGATTTTAACTTCACCTAATTCTTCATATTCTTCCTCTTCTGATATTTCATCCAGAGGAAATTCTCGGTGCCAATCCTGAGCCACAGGCCCTATATTACGTTCTTCCGGACAACACCCTATATAATTATAAGAGTAGATAGGGATTCGTTTTAATTTCTCTAAAGTTGTATTGTAATTTTCTTCGAGAATATTTTCCTTCTTGTTGATATCAGAAAGAAGTGACCAAGAACCGGCTCCGCTTAGTGTCATTCCAGTCGTCTGTGCGGCATTAGTAAATAACCTATACCCTCCTGAGAACCGAGCGCTGTATGCATTTTGAGCTACGGAGGGCATCGTAGTAGTGTTACCATCCCCGAGCATTACGTTACTATGAAATGTCGAGGTGAGATGACAACCCAATAAGATAGTATTATGTTTACCTGTCGTTGAATCATGACCGCCAATTATAATACTATTTGAGGCGCCGTTGGTTATAGTATTATTTTGTCCTGCTATTATAGAACAACGATTTGAAGCGTTTGCATCTGCCGTTATACTGCAGGTGTCCCCGCTAATGATAGAACACTTAGTACTATTGTTTATATCCGATAGACTACAATCATCGCTAGCAATTATGACACTGCGATTTACACCATTCCCTGTTGATATTATATTACAGGTATCTGAAGCCATAATAGCCGAAGCACTAGATCTATCTGTTATATTCGTTGACCCTCCTAAAATAACTGTTCCATTCGCACCTCCTGAATTGATACTATGTCTAATTTCGTTTAATATTCCACCTAAAATAGCGCATCGGTTTAATCCAGAGCCTATGATTGTACAGAGACTCCCGGAAATTATTGAACAATCATTAGAATTGTTTATATTTGTCACTGTACAATCATCGCTAGCAATTATGGCACTGCGATTAAAACCATTCCCTGTTGACACTATGGTACAGGTTTCTGAAGCCATAATAGCCGTATCATCACAGTTTTGTATTATATTTGTTGTACCTCCTACAATGGCTCCTCGTATAGTACCACCTAAAATTTCGTTCGTAGCTGCATCGCCACACAGGATGCCTGAAGTTGAGGTAGTGATTGGTTTTATAATTGCAGATGTCTCTGTCCAAATATTTAAACTATCGCTATCTGCTGATATAGTAAGATGGGTACCTCCTACGTCTACAACATCAATTCCAGTACCGGCTGTTAGTCCTTTTATAGCTAGACTTGTACCAGATCCATCATTTACTAAAGTTGCTGCCCCTCCCGCCGATGTTAATGATATACTTGACCATTCAATCCCGGTCCCGTCCGCAGCCGCAGAATTTGCGGTGAGCACGGTATCATTCGATCCAACTGGAAGTAATTTAAAAATAGAACCATTATTTGCTATAATGGTTCCAGTAGCCGTTCCTGGTCTAGAGAGATCACCAGAGTAAGATATATTTTCAATAAACAATTCAGAACTCATTTTAAAATTAATAAAATATTTTATATTTAAGTCACTTGCCAAATAAAAAGTACCTTAGTGTTTTCGAAAGAAAGATGGGTTGTAGGTGATCAAAGATGCTTAAGGTACTTTTTATTTGGCAAGTTACACATTTATAATCAAAACAACTCAACATCCGAAAACGTCCATATTTAGGCCTTACCTATTTCTTAATCACACAAATTACGAAGACATGCTTGATGTTTTTTATAATTTTCTTAACGACTTCTCTTAATTATTCATTGTCTTTAAGAATATGGCCCGTTAAGTCAAGTTTTCATGCCACGTCAGCTAAAAAGATATTCTACTAAAAGCTTCCCAGCACCCCAAAATCAAAAACGCACGCAGCGGGAGAGTGTAGAGGATGCGCCTGATTATTGTACACCAAAAACAAACTTCCCAAAGACAAACAGCTTAGTGTTCCTACAATAACACTATTCAGTAAGTAATGCACGCACGATATAGTAGAAGAAGTGGAAAAAAAAGTTGATGGTTGAAATTACAAGAGAAAGCAAGGATAAACTATCTATCGAACAGGGCGGGCTGGCTGGCTGGCGATATGATAGGTATCCTCCTAATGTAGCATCGCATCGGTCAAGGCATTAACGGAACGTATGGAAGTTTTAGAATCATTGATGGCCAAATAAAAGGGTCTTTTATAAAAGGTAACCGTCACTCACTATTTTGTTGATAATTCTGTGACTTTAAACTTTAAGGAGCGGACAAGATTGTAATAGTCCATGCCTTATCGATCATTTGTTGAGAAGTCAATAGTGGAATCCCATTGAAATTCAGATTTGTATTCTTTGTGCGGACACATACATAATATGTGTAAGTTTCCACATAAAAGGTACCTTAACACTTACTGGATCTCCGGGACATTCATCGTTTCTGAAACCCTAAGGTACTTTTTATGTGGAAAGTGACTCATATGTAGATGTATTATCTACAGCTAAATCTGGGTCTCCTGCAGCATAGGCTGTGGCAAGACTATTGGCTTCTGTTTGAGCGGATGCCAAATCCACAAAAGTTCCTGTGATAGTTCCACCATCTCCAAATACAACGTAAGTTGACATGTTTTATTTTTACATCAACATTTTAAATTATTGCATGTTCATCCATCGCATTACAAAAACGTTGCGGTTTTTTTGAGGCTAAAAGATACCATTTAGCCTCAAAGGTTTCAAATGTGTACAAAATAACAGGAAATAAATCTGCTGCTTCCTATCTCACATGATACTTTTGTATAAGTTTGTTATTATTTGAGACCTTTTTGTTGAACTGTTCGTCTCAGTCACACTAAAAGTTGTCAACCCGAAGAGTTAAATATGTAGCGAAGTATGGGAAACGATAAGTAAGTTTGCGTATCAAAATAAAACCAACTTCTTTTACAAGCAAATTTATTTTTCATTTTCCTAAAAAAATTGTTTTTTCAAAAAAGAATTTTCTGAAATCACCAGAAAAAGTTCAGAGCAGATGGACGGACATTTATCGATTTCTTTGCGAAACTTTCAGAATGAATGGCGTCCCGACATCATTGAACCTTTTATAAATATGTTGCGACACGACATGGATCCGAAATTCGACCCGATTTTGATCAAATTGCTCCGAAACAGCCATATGCATCACGGAGGGCTTTCGCTCAACCATATTTTGGGCGAAATCAATGTACTTTTTAGAAGCAGCCGCAACATGAACCACCGTCGTGTGAGAGTGTTAATATTGGCCAATCTGAAAAATTGTGTGGAAGCTTACGAAAAGTTGCTGACTTCTTTTGAGAACATCGAAAATGTGTTGGAAACTGAGAAAGTCTCGGAGAAAGTCTCGGAGAAAGTCTCGGAGAAAGTCTCAGAGAAAGTCTCAGAGAAAGTCTCGGAGAAAGAAAGTCCGGTATCCGTCATGAGAAGCAGACGCGAAAAAAGAAAGCGCGACGAAGATTCAGATGAGGATGATGATCCCTATCGGAAACGATTCAAAGCTGCTCCGAGTACGAAAGATCAAATCGCTTTATGGAAACCTTCGTTTCGAAAAAAAGTCAGAAGAATGAAAAAAAACGAAGACATAGCTCATATTCTTACGAAAACGACGGCATGGAACGATTTCAAGGATTATTTGCAACAAAACAATATCGATATGGACCATCGCTTGCGTGCGAAACGAAAAAACATTGTTTCTGTTTTGGAATCCATTCTGCGTGAAATAAATGGTAGGGTGGTGATCAGCGATCTCAATGATAAAACGGGTCGCACCGGGTATCAAGGATGGACCATCGTGTCGAGCGAAGTCCTAACGAGACCTTCTCATCAACCGGAAATTATTAGCCGCAGGAATATTGAACCAATTCCTTCTGATGCTGTTTCTATTTCTGTTTCGAAATCTAATGACAACGCTGACGAAGACGAAGACGAGGATGATAACGAAGAGGATGACGAAGAATTTACGCCGCTTGAGGAAAATGAAGAAGAAGATGACAATGAACCTCCTGGTATCACCATTTATTGAATGTTTTCTTCTCAGCCTTCATTTCATGCTAAACCCCAATTGATGAATGAGTTCCTACTTTTTCAAAAAAAATAAAAACGACAAATGAAATAAAAAAGGCTATCGAATGACTTCATCATCCGTAGAATATCAAAAATGGATGCAAGCAACTTCTGCTGAATCCTTGATTCAAGAAGCCTCTTCTAAAAAAGGATACAAATTGGCCCTTAAAGCCATCGAGGCCGCCTCGCCTGTCTTGCAGAAATTCGGATGTGGTATGATCACTGGAGTGGGAGATATACCATGTTTTTTACAAATTTCTGTAGAGGTTGCCACAGGGAATGCAGAGACTTCCCTGGTGATGCTTCCTGAGAAAGAAGATGGAGATCCTGTGCATCACTTGACTTGTTATGGAGAAGATGCCAAAAAATTAGCCGCGGCCTTTGCACTGGACTACGAAAACGCCAACTTTATTTACATGAATGACCAAAACGAAGCGAAACGTTTGATGATTCTCACTCCATCGACCATCAATCGAGATAAAATGGACACAAGCATCATGTGTTTATCAAATTTACGTTATTTGATTTCCAAAGATATCACGTCTTTTCATGTAGGCTGTGCCAAATAAAAAAGTGACTCAATAAAAAAGAATCCATGTCATCAAAAAAGTATACTTCACATTCTGTTATTGTCTGTGCTTCTGGATATTTTTCGGCCATTCATAGAGGCCACATAGAATATTTGGAGAATTCCAAAGCCCTGGGTGATATTTTAGTGGTAATTGTCAATAATGATCAGCAAACCCTTTTGAAACATGGGAAAATTTTTAAATCCATTGAGGATCGTCTGACGGTTGTGCGTAGTTTACGATGCGTGGATCTTGCTGTAGTATCTGTAGATACAGATAGGACCGTTTGTAAAACATTAGAATGTATCCGACCTCATATTTTTACGAATGGTGGAGATCAGACCATTCTAAACATTCCGGAAAAAGGGATTTGTGAAAAATTAGGTATTCAAATGATGGATGGTCTCGGAGAGAAGATTCAGAGTTCTTCAATCATATTGTCTGAATATTGTTCTCAACAAACACGAAATTGAAATGAAAATCGAAAAAAACTAAAATGTAAATTTATGATGCATTTATTCTGATTGCTCAGGAATTCTATTTTTTATTCTATTTGATTCATTTTTATGTCAAGCGCAATAAAGTCAAAAATGCCAGAAAATCTAGAAATCTTTTTTTATGAAACTCAATTCATTTTTCATTTTTAAATTCAATAAGTATCTAAAAAAATGAAGCAAACTTGTGCATTTTATTTGTTTATTTGTAGACACTTTTTTGGGTTCTTTTGTGAAAAGGTAGGTAGACTCAGGTAGGTAGACTCAGGTAGGTAGACTCTTCACAGTTATCAATCCTATTTGGTTCGTTTTTCGGATCCATTCCTGCACATTTCGAGAAGTGTGGGGTTTATGAAGATAGCGGATGTGCAAATCAAATTGTTTCTTCCTTAAATTTTGATGATGATCTTTTTTTTCATTGGATCTCATTACATAACTCAAAATCGGAGGGACATGCAAGACGTGAACAGAATGTTTGGGAAGATACGAAACCGTAAGAATATCTTGATATGAGGGAAGGTTCATCGTTTTTGTGATTATTTTATGAGTATGTGACGTATTGTTCTTTTTTCTTTTTTTTGGCGAGAACATAATTTTTATTTAAATCACTGAAATAAAATATATTTAAAAAATAAAATCATGAACATTTCCAGATCAGATGCCAAACCGCCCAAAAAACAAGTTGATCTCGTGAAGATATTGTTGAATTTTCGCAAAATACACGAAATCACAAAAGCATCGCCCACTTATGTAAATGTGATTGTTCAAAAAGCAAAAGAATATGCCTTGAGAGAATTCAAACAATCTAGTATACCGCTCCTCCAATCAGAAATTGAAGAAGTTTCTGATACCATCAGCTCTATTTTAACTCCTGGGAAACGCTATCATCCTCCAAATAATTCTGGTATCCTTGAGGCCTTATCGGGACAAAAACAAAGAACAAAGTCCCCTACTTCACCATCACAAAAAGGTAGATCTCCAAAACAAAAAACAAAGAACAAAGTCCTCTACTTCACCATCACAAAAAGGTAGATCTCCAAAACAAAGATCAAAGTCACCTACTTCACGATCACAAAAAGGTGAATCTCCAAAGCAAAAACAAAAAAACGAAAATCGCAGCATTGTCCAAAAAATTAAAAAGATATATAAGACACTTTCTCCTAACCTGTACCGTTTAAGTTATTCTATTGTCTTATATATCATAATGTACAAACTCATAATATGGGGGGTTTATAACGACGACATGACGATTTTACCATATCACAAAGAACTTTGGGAATTGGTGGGGATTTCAAAATCAGTCTTAACCCACTTGATGAAAGTGGCCAGCATATCTATCACAAACCAATTTTATAGTGATATGCTGGGTTGGGTTTCACGTTTTAAGGGAGAAGGTGTAAAAGAACGAGCTATCGTGGGTCCCATTTTGTTTTACCAGACGAGTGATGAATACAAAAAATTATCGAAAGGAGATCAAAAGGTTATGAATGATATCGTGAGAGAATTCTCAAAAAGTACAATAGAAAATCCACAGAAAGGAGCACAACTAATGGAATTATTTGTAAAAAATAATCTTCCTAAATTAATGAATGATGTAGTTGAAATCGATTTGGCTCCTGCAAATCAATTAATGAGTGATACTACACATGATGATAAGTCATTGCTTGCTCGTTTAAACGCATTGGAAAAAAGATTACAAAATGCCCAAAGGCAGAAACAACAGAAACAAAGAAAACACAAACAACAACTGCAGAGACCTCAATCCAATCAAAAAATCATTGCGATGGTATTAGTGGTAATGTTCTTTATTTTTTTTGGATATCATCTGATGATTCGTTTTTCCTATCTTCTTCAAGAACCTAGGTACTTTGATGAATACGACGGCAAGTCGTTTGGGAGATCTGTGCACCAGACTATTAGTTTCGTTAGAAACAAAATGACTGGTCCCACTGCTCGAAATCGAATAGCTATGTAAAAAAATGAATACCAAGGAAGCAAAAAAAATTATCTTGTCTACATATGTGTCGGTATCGGATTCCAATAAAACACCAATGGGTCAGAAAGTTCAAATTAATTATGAGGTACCTTTTAAATACACACACAGTAACTCATTTTATATTTTTTTGTATGAGAAATGCTTTTGTATGAAATGAAACATGGAGATAGATACACATATGATATGAGTCACTGGCGAAATAAAGAGCTACTACGTGAAGCCCGGTTTCTTTTGACCTGAAAATATTCTATGATTATCTGAGTAGCTTTTTTATTTGGCCACCGACACAATTAATGTACAATAAATCCAAAAAATAATAAAATTTATTTTTTAGCTTGACGTCTCGTGTAGCTTCTTTTTTTTGCAGCAGATGAGGATGATGATGATGCTGGAGGTTCGGAATTTTCTTCTTCATCGACATCAATTTCTGCAATTCCAGTTTCTTCTTTTTCATTTCGACAAACTTCTTTTTCATTGTTGACATCGTCTAACGAACAGTCAACTTCTTCATCATCATCGTTTTCTACATGCTCATTTTTGACTTTGTCAACTTCTTCTCCTTCAGAAATTTCAACAATTTTAGAATCTTCTGGAGGTGGAGGATGGGCTGCGGCTGCGGCTGCGGGCATCGCTCCGATCGTAACACCGAACACTTCTGAGGGTGGAAACGGTGCAGGATTCCCTCCGCCGCCTGCCCCTGCCCCTGCCATCATGCTTCCCAATAAATCCATTCCACACATGCTCATCAATCCGGACAAAGGATTAGCGGCAGGTTTGGCTGGTGGCGGAGTGTCACATTGATGATGATCCCTGCTCCCTGGAGGAAGATATGGTGCTGTTTCAGAAAACTCTTCCGCCGATGGTCCCACAAATGAAAGAACTGAAGAAGAATGATTTCTGCCCATGTTATGTTGTAAATAGTGTATGTTTTCGGGAATTTGGAACCAATCCCTAATTCCGTTCTGCACCACCTGTTGTTGGCGTTGTTCCAATCTGATCATTGTCATTTCTAATTTTTTGATTCGGAAAATCACATAAATGAGGAGTATTCCAAAACCACACAGCAAAATGGTGAAGATGATGTTTCCCGTGGAAGAAGAATTGGTTTGTGGGGGAGAATAAGAAACTGTAGTTCCACCAACAGAGGCAGGAGCTGCTCCTGGCGGAGACAAAACTTTGGTTATATGAGGCGAAGTATCCATCTTTTTTTTTTAATAAAGAAATTAGGGGTTTTTGTTTTTTTTCAAACGAATGCCAACTAAAATTTATTTGTATAGCTCCTCCGTGTGGAGGCAGAGAGTATAGCCTCGAAATCTGTCCATAAAAATGGTTTCGAATTTTCGTCGATACCTTTCAAGGCGAACAGAAGTGGATTTGATAAACAAGTCCAATAATCTCCATTTACGACAAAAGGAGATTCGTATTTTCCATTCTCGCAATTCATCAGACGAACAACTTGTTTTTCGAAGCGATTCCCATATTTTTTGATAAACGAAGCATTTCGAATGGGATTGGGTGAGACGGTTTTATTAGCAAAAGCGACTGCATCTCCCTTTATTTCTTCAGTAGTTCTATGAGCAATGGGAATGAAATTCAATTCGACACAAATCAACGGATTTCCGGAAGGTTGGTTTTGGGGAAATATTGTCGGAGCTCGGAAACACCGGAATCGATATGTAATGCGATCGTCCCATGCGAAGATGGACCCTTTCCAAATAAATCTCTTGATCCAGTCGAGTTTGGTATGTACAGGTTTCGGTCTGTCCTCAGATAAACTTAGCAACTCTTTGCAGAAAGCCACGTAGACGTTCTGTTTTTCGAGGTTGCGATATTTGTTTGGATTTTCATGTAATTCGTTGTAAATTTCACGAAACTCGTTGTAAATATCCAAATTGAATGTTTTGGGCAACACAAAGGGACTCCTTCCGGAACATAGAGCCAAACGATGAGAAGGATGTCCTTTTTCAGAATCGAAAAATACCTTCAATAATTCTCGGTGTTCCAAGATGGCATCCAGAGTTTCGATAGAATGTGAAAAGACATGATCCTGGTCCGATTCCAGTACAGCGAACGCGGAAAATGTTGGTATGGAGGAAGATTGCAGAAAATTCTTTTGCACCCAAGGTAGATACTCTTCGCGGGGATGAGAAGGAAATACCATGAATCCAGAAGGTTGAATCAAGAGAAATGGAGTTTTGTAAATGTGGGTCGCGAATAAGTCGTATACCTTATAATTCCCGATGATCAATTGATCTTTTTCCGGTGTGAAACAAAATTGAGTTCCTTTTCCTTTGCCAGTGAGACTCGATATCAGATTGATATCGAAGGCTGTTTGCAATAATGGATCTTTATTCCATTCCGAAACCTCAGGTTCAATGAAACTTTTTGTGTCTGGAACAGAATCCACATTATTCCGAACATTGGAAGATTCCAAAATTGCAGCATGAGCCAAAATATTCATATAAGAAGACAATACGATTTTGCAATAGTCCGGTTCGATGACATTTTCAAAATAAAATGTTGCTCCCTGAATTTGACATTTTTGCAAGGTAGAATTTGACATTTTTGTTTGTGTATTTTTTTTTACATATTACCTCATTTCATTTCTAAGAAATTTCAAAGTATTTCATTTTCTACCCATGCATGCAGAAGAAAGAACATGAGCAGAGTCAAGCAGAATAGTAAAAAACGAAAACGAAAAAATCGAGAGGAGGATGATGAAACGTTATGTGAGACGATGGAACTGGACACGAGACCCCACAAGCCGCGGATAGTCAGAGTGCGATTCGGTATTTTGAGCGCGGAAGAAATCGAACGAATGTCCACTGTTTCCATCACAGAGACATCCATTTTCGATAGAACCGTTCCCAAACCATTTGGAGTCAACGATCTTCGCATGGGTTCGATTGATCGTCGTTACCGCTGCGGAACATGTGGAGAATCCATCATGGGATGTGTCGGACATTCGGGATGCATAGATTTGGCTTTTCCGATCTATCACATTGGTTTCATGCCATCTGTCGCCAAAATTTTAAGTTGTGTGTGTTTTTTCTGTTGTGCCTCACTGATTGATATATCCGAACTCTCTCAAGAAACCAGGGACGAATTGTTGAAAGAATCTTCACCGAAATCGAGATTCCCTAAAATTTCGAAATTTAAAAAAAAGTCCATTTGTCCCAATCCCACTTGTTCTGGTCCACAACCACATTTCTCTTCTGTAATTAGTGCTCACGAAATCGGTGTCAAAGTGGACTGGAAAGACGCTATTGCGAAATATGGGAAACACATTGCCAAAAAAACCTCCGAAAAGGACAACCCGGGGGAATTTCGGAACATGTATGTGGAACTGAACAATTTGGCAAAACGTCCTTTCACTGGGGCGGATGCTGGGCATATTTTGACGGGGATTGACAAAGCTACCTGCACCTTATTAGGATTCAATTTTCACGAATCGCATCCACGGAATATGATTATAACGAAGATGTATGTACCTCCACCGATCATCCGTCCGGCAGCAATGACTTCAGAAGGACGTGCACGAAATCACGATGATTTGACAGAGAAATTAAGAGACATAGTGGTAGCGAATGAAGCCTTAAAAACCACTATACTTTCCGCCACGAATGGAGAGTGCGATTGTTTGGATAGCACTTCTTACATTTTACAGGATAAGTATTGGGGCTCGGTGGTCTTAATTGCCATTCGCGAACTACAATATCAAGTGGCGGTCTTGTTCAACAACGACGTGCGAGGACTTCGCACAGATAGACAACGTTCTGGTGCTCCCACAAAATCGATTTGTAGTAGGCTCAAGGGAAAGGAAGGACGTTTCAGAGGAAATGTGTGTGGAAAAAGAGTCAATTTCAGTGCCCGCTCCGTAATCACTCCAGATCCGAATATCGATTTAGACCAACTCGGAGTTCCTCATCACGTGGCTATGACTTTGTCGTTTCCAGAACGCGTCAATCAATGGAATATAGAAAAATTGATGGCGAGGGTTCAGAACGGTGCGGATAGACTCGATGGTGCCCGCAATCTGATTCAATTGGATGGAACTCATTACGATTTGAAACATACGGAAAATCGAGAACGCATTCAACTTCGGTATGGAGATATAGTGGAACGATATTTAGAAAATGACGACATAGGGGTCTTCAATCGACAACCGAGTCTGCACAAACAATCAATGATGGGACATCGGATAATCATCATGCCTCACAAAACCTTTCGATTGAATACGGCGGTGGTAACACCATATAATGCAGATTTCGACGTAAGACTTTCCATTTTTGATAAATTATGTTCACGATTGACATTAATTTTTTTTCAGGGTGAATTTCGTTGCCGTCAACAGGTGGCTTGAAAAGAGTGTTCCCACCTAGTGAGTACGTTGATATTATGGGGAAAATGAAAAACAAAAATACCACAAATAATATACAAAAAGAACAAATGATCGATCTGTCGTGATTGTCAAATTGAAAAAAACAAAGAAGAATTTCGACTAAACAGACGAAAATGCATTCTGTGTGAAAAAAAACATGGTCGAGAGTATCGTCGAAATAACAAAGAAAAAAGCAAGAAATGGGTCGCGCAAAATCGAAACAGAATGTCCAGTTTCCAAAGAGAATGGCATACGACGAATCGAGAAAAAATCAATGATAATTATCGAAAACGATACAACGACCCAAGCTCAAATTTCAAATATTGTCAAATTATATTTCTTCGGAACGGGAGTGATATTATACCACTTGATAATCATGTCGATGCATTCGGGGTCTTTGTTGGCATAATCCAATGGTATGACGTGATCTGGAACCCAAACTTCTCCATAATTATCCATGGACA
>PVMS01006932.1_pt1 | contig 54436 bp, 45 predicted proteins | sample 1853461 | NCBI WGS metagenome assembly PVMS01 (sample SAMN08582032, study PRJNA380276) | Marine sediment metagenome, whole genome shotgun sequencing project. | isolation source: ocean sediment barecode stripped | collected 2017
ATGAGGGAAATCTAACAACAGAAATTGATCCATTTTGTGCAAATTATGCGGGATGGCTCGCATGGTTATATTGGTGGGCAGGCAGGAATGATAAAGCAATTGAATGGGCCCATAATACTCTGGAATTAAATCCCAATTATTCTGCAGCACACATGGTTCTTGGATCAGTTTATGCAGAAAAAAGGTTTGTTTCCGCAAGCAATCGACACACTGAAAAGGGCTGTTGAAATTACACCCCTTTGGGTTAGCCATTTGGCAAGAGCTTATATGTTAAACGGAAATCGAAAGGATGCTAACAAGCTCTTGGATAAGTGGGGCGATGATCCAAGAATGGGTAATAGAGCAATGGCCAGTCTGCATGCTGTTCTAGGTAATTCAGAACAGGCAATGGATTACCTGGAAAAAATGCTTTCAAATCAATCCCGAAGCATTCCTTGGATCCATGCAAATCCTATTTTCCGAGGGCTTCACTCAAATTCTAGATTTCTTGATATCTGCCGAAAAGGCAATATCCCGGAAGAGGTGCTTCAATCCAAAAATAGTTAAAGATTAGAGCACAACAAAAGATCAAACATTGTACACACGGAGTATACAACATAGCGGGCTTAGTGCACTTGGACACTTTCTTCTATTTTACTAATATCATCACATGGGCATTGTGGGGAATAGATTTCAACTTTGACACCGTAAATTAATCACGTGTTTAATAACGTGTTTAATAACGTGATTAATTTATCTGTTGTTGATAATATTCCACTCTCTACACACTCAATCTCCTCCCTTTTCTTATTTTTGTGCCTATGGATCAGCGGTATCAGCAACGCGGGGTTTCTGCCACTAAGAAAGAAGTCCACCAGGCCATCGCGAAAATGGATAAAGGACTTTTTCCCAAAGCTTTCTGTAAGATTGTCCCCGACTATTTAGGGGGTGATCCTGATTATTGCAATATCATGCACGCTGACGGGGCCGGCACCAAGTCATCACTGGCTTACATCTATTGGAAGGAAACCGGAGATCTAAGTGTATGGGAAGGGATCGCGCAAGATGCGGTGATTATGAATGTGGACGACCTGTTGTGTGTCGGAGCTCTGGACAATATAATATTGTCTTCCACTATTGGTCGTAACAAAAATTTGATTCCCGGCGAAGTTATAAAGGCACTGATTGAAGGGACAGAGAAAGTGCTGCAAATGCTCCGGGAGCATGGAATATCCATCTACGGTACGGGTGGAGAAACCGCGGATGTTGGAGATCTGGTAAGAACCGTGATTGTTGACAGCACCGTAACCGCCAGAATGAAGAGATCAGAGGTGATCAGCAATGAAAAAATCCAGCCGGGAGATGTGATTGTGGGACTGGCTTCATTTGGACAGTCAACCTATGAGTCCTCCTACAATGGCGGTATGGGAAGTAACGGACTTACCTCGGCCCGACACGACGTATTCAACAAATACCTGGCAGAAAAATATCCGGAAAGCTTTGATGCAATGGTACCGCAAGAATTGGCATATTCGGGATCTAAGAAACTACAAGATCCGATAGATGGACTTGACATAGATGCCGGAAAACTGGTCCTCTCTCCTACCCGAACCTATGCTCCCATCATGAAAGCCATTATTAGTTCCAACCTAGAACACATACATGGGATCATACACTGTACAGGAGGTGCACAAACCAAGGTATTGCATTTTATTGAAAACCTGCATATTGTCAAAGATCAGCTATTTGATACTCCTCCCCTCTTCCGATTGATCCAGGATCAAAGCAAAACCGACTGGCATGAAATGTATCAAGTCTTCAACATGGGGCACCGCATGGAAATTTATCTGCCTCAAGAATTTGCCAGAGATGTTATTGAAATATCCGAAAGTTTCGGTGTTGAGGCTAAGGTGGTTGGGCATGTAGAGGGTGCGGATGAAACAGGATTAACAATTTGCTCTGAATACGGTGAGTTTAAGTACAGTTGATCTTTGATCTCAGATGTTGGATCTCAGATCTCGACTGGCATGGTAGAGACTCCATGGATTTACATTGTTTGGAGTTTTGGCTATTGACATTTGGGTTTTGGTGCTTCTAATATTATCTTACTGATACATCAATCCCACTTTTTCAAGGACTATGATATCCGCAAAAAATCTCTTCACCTGCTTTTTACTATTTCAATCACTGTTTAATTTCGCTCAGGAAATCGCCTTGACCTTTGACGATGCCCCCCGAAGCGACGGTGGCCTTTATACCGGATTAAAACGCAGTGAAATCCTTATTGAAAAGCTAAAACAATACAATGTTCCTCAAGTAGCTTTTTTTGCAAACTCAGGTAAATTGGACGCCGTTGGTGAACTGAGGTTAAAAATGTATGGCAAGGCTGGGCATATTATTGCCAATCACAGCCACACACATCCTCATATTCACGATGTTGGGGTAGAAAACTTTATAGATGATATCAAAAAAGCGGATCAAGCGCTTAATCAATTACCGGGATTTAGACCTTGGTTTCGTTTTCCTTTCCTGGATGAAGGGAGGGATGAGGAATCCCGGGACCTGATAAGAACCGCTCTTGATGAAATGGGCTATATCAATGGTTATGTCACGGTAGATAACTATGATTGGTATCTTGAATCCCTGTATCAACAGGCGCTAAAGAAAAACAAAAAAATTAATTACGACCTGTTAAAAGACCTTTACATCGAACACCTCTGGGAAAGTATTCAGTTTTACCAAAATATTGCGCTGAAAACCCTTAAGCGCTCACCAAAACATGTCTTACTGCTACACGAAAATGACCTGGCAGCTTTATTCCTGGATGACTTGATCTCGTTCCTACGAGGAGAAGGATGGTTGATCATTTCTCCCGAAGAAGCTTATAAAGATCCTATAGCTCAACACATTCCAACGGTACTGATGAACAATCAGGGTAGAGTAGCGGCCATAGCCAGAGAAAAAGGAATGGCTGGCAAAGACCTGGTACAGAAATCCGAAGACGAGCAGTACCTAAAAGACTATTTTAACAAGAAAAAAGTGTTTCGATAGCCTCTGGTAAGCGGGGTTCTATTCCTGATATTTAATATATAAATGAGTACGGACCATTCGATGATAAAAACTCTTTCGTGCTAATAGCCGTAAAGGGAACTTTTCGAAGTATGTATCAAAGTCCGGAAGTATCTGATTTTGTTGTCTGGCGGCAACCCTAAAAAACCTGTACATCAACCATATCATCAATTTTTGCCATCCAGGACTACTTTGATCAACATAAAAATCTGTCTGGATCCATTTTCCTCCGGAAGCAAGTGCGTCAAAAAGCAATTTGAAAATACTTCTCAAATACTTTTCTCCAAAAATATCCAGTACAAATGGCGTAATAATCAGATCATAACTATTTGCTTTATCTATCAACTCTTGTTCGGTACCACAAGTAAATGAAACGTTATTACTGTCAGGAGCGATCCTGGCCTTGGCCTTTGATATCATAGCTGCTGATGATTCCAGGTAGTGAATACAGGCATCAGGATACAGTTGTAATAAAGGAAGCATCATATGACCTGTACCTCCTCCAAACACAAGTATTCTCTTAGGATCATCCAAGTCCGGTAGGAAGTGGTTCTGGGCCGCTACTAGTTGATTTCCAAAAACAATATGTGCCAGAAGGTCGTAGTAAGGGGCTATGCGATGGTAGTTGGCAACCTCAATCACAATACCAGAACAGGTATGAAAAAAATACCATCTCCCAGGAAACGATAACGGTCATCCTTCCTAAAGAATCCTGGCCATTTTGAAATTGCTGCTAGTGAAAAGGTCATTAGCATTATTATCCATTGACTATTTTTAATCACATCTAGTTCAGACCATATGAACCAGCATACTGAAACTGATAGCATTATCATCATAAGCAGCCCCAGCACCAATGACCGGATCCTGGGTTCACCGATACTTCTGGCAAGTGATCCAAAGTTCTGATTGCGGTCAATCTCTATTTCAAAATATGAAAACACCAGTAAATTACTAAACGCCAATGCGGCAAATTGCATGATTACCAATGCATGAAGGGCGGTGAGAGCACCCTGGTATAATGAATACGGACCCAACAGAACCCCGCAGGTAAATACCAACGCCACCAACATTTCTTTGTGATATTGCTGATTTTGCTGAAGCCTCAAAATGACAAAATAACCTATAACCAACAGCATTAGCACAATTCCCCAAATCCTGGTAGTGGTAGGAAGATACCACAGCATAACCAATCCAAAGGCAATGCCCAATACTACCAAAACCAAAAGTACCAGGAAGTGCTTCTGATGAAACTGATGTCTAAAAGTTCCGGCAGGGTTTTGACTTCGATGGGCATCCCATAAATGGTCCATGGCATAAATGGTCCAGATAGCCAACGCCAGAGTGGCCAAAACTATTGGTGGCAAGGCCACGTCAAGTAGTTTAGCAAAAAATAAGCTGCTAATTACAGCTCCCAAAACTACATCGAGACTTAAAGCATCTATAAAACGGTACAAAGCCATAGAAAATAAATTGCCATTCTACGTTTCCGCTATTTGCCTGACAAAGCTTCTGCTCCGGCTACGATTTCCAGGATCTCCGTGGTAATAGCGGCCTGCCTGGTACGGTTGTAGGTCAACTTCAATTCTTTTAAAAGGTCTCCGGCATTCTCGGTTGCCTTGTCCATGGCGGTCATTCGAGCTCCTTGCTCCGCAGCATTGGATTCAAGTAATGCTGTGAAAAACTTAACCTTAAGTGATTTGGGAATAAGCTCCTCAATTATCTCCACTTTAGAAGGTTCATAGAGGTAATCCGTGGCAGTTGACCTTTGACCGTCCTCACTGTTTGAAGAAACTATGGGCAAAAACTGCTCTGTTTTAAGAATCTGAGTCACTACATTTTTGAACTCATTATAGACTATATCGACTCGATCGAATTTCTCCTCCAAAAACCCATCCATAGCATATTCCGCGGCTTGGCGGGCATTTTTAAAAGATAGAGACCCGAACAACTGCGAATAATCGTCTACCATTTTAGTGCCTTTCCTGCTATAGTAATCCAGAGATCTCTTGCCTATTGGCATAACAGTCAAATTTCCTGCTTCCCTGACCGCGCTATATTGCTCATTGATAAGCTCAGTGGTAGCTTTAAAAACACTACTGTTAAAAGGGCCACACAGTCCCTTGTCGGAGGTAATGACCACCACTAGTACTTTCTCAGCAAACCGTTCTTCCACAAACGGGTTGAGCACCTCCCGGTCATTATCTGCCGACACGTTTTGAATAACATCAGATAATTTTCGGGCATAAGGTCGCATCCGGATAATTCGATCCTGAGCTTTCCTCAATTTTGCGGCAGCCACCATCTTCATTGCCTTGGTGATCTGCTGAGTGGAGGAAACTGATGCTATTCTGTTTTTTACCTCTTTTAAGTTGGCCACTTTTTAAGCCTGATCAGTGAATTTTTTCGCCATATCACTTGCTTCCTTTTTCAGGACTTCCAGTGTTTGGTCGTCTAGTTTTCCATCACGGAGGTTATCCATAACATCCTTGTGTTGGGTTGTCATAATAGTCAGAAACTCCTTCTCATACTCTTTAACTTTATTCAAAGGCACTTTATCCATATGTCCTTTGGTAGAGGCATAAATCACCGCTATTTGTTGTTCAACTGGTACCGGAGCATACTGTGCTTGTTTAAGTACCTCTTGGTTTCTTCGCCCCCGGTCAATGGTCAATTGAGTGGCTGCATCCAGATCTGATCCAAATTTTGAGAATGCTTCCAGTTCTCGGAACTGTGCTTGATCCAGCTTCAAAGTTCCAGCTACTTTCTTCATTGACTTTATTTGAGCGGCTCCACCTACCCTTGACACGGATATCCCTACATTAATCGCAGGACGTATACCCGAATTAAACAAATTGGTTTCCAGAAAGATCTGTCCATCAGTAATTGAGATTACATTAGTAGGGATATATGCTGATACATCATTAGCCTGAGTTTCTATAATAGGCAAAGCGGTCAGTGATCCACCTCCCTTTACCAAATGTCTGATTGACTCTGGCAAATCATTCATCTTTTGGGCAATTGAGTCATTGGAGTTGATTTTCGCAGCCCGCTCCAAAAGACGCGAGTGCAGATAAAACACATCTCCAGGATACGCTTCGCGTCCAGGAGGGCGACGTAATAGCAGTGACACCTCGCGATATGCCACCGCTTGCTTGGACAAGTCATCATATACCACCAATGCGGGTCTTCCCGAGTCTCTAAAATACTCTCCGATGGCAGCTCCTGTAAAAGGTGCAAAGTACTGCATAGGTGCAGGGTCAGAAGCATTAGCCGCCACCACAACAGTATAGTCCATTGCTCCACGTCTGTCAAGAGCAGATACCACACCGGCTACAGTAGAGGCTTTTTGACCAATGGCTACATAAATACAAATTACCGGTTCACCACGTTCGTAAAACTCGCGTTGGTTAATAATGGTATCAATAGCTACAGCAGTTTTACCAGTTTGGCGGTCACCGATGATCAACTCCCTTTGACCCCTACCAATAGGAATCATAGAGTCGATGGCTTTGATCCCTGTTTGTAAAGGCTCGCTCACCGGCTCCCGAAAGATAACACCAGGGGCTTTTCTTTCCAGTGGCATCTCGTAGGTTTCTCCAACGATGGGGCCCTTAGCGTCAATTGGTTCTGCCAGGGTATTTATAACCCTTCCCAACATGCCCTCTCCAACTTTAATTGAAGCGATTGATTTGGTGCGTTTTACAGTATCGCCCTCTTTGATTCCCTTAGTTTCCCCAAACAGGACTACCCCGACATTATCTTCCTCGAGGTTAAGTATCAAACCTTTTAATCCATTCTCAAATTCGACCAATTCTCCTGCTTGAACCAGGGATAAACCATAAACACGGGCCACACCATCACCCACTTGTAAAACGGTGCCTATTTCTTCTAATTCAGCTTCAGTTTTAAAGTTTGATAGTTGTTCTCTTAATATTGCCGAAACTTCATCCGGGCGAACTTCTACTGACATATTCTTTGCTTTTTAAATTATATCAATACCTAAATCTCAGGATTTAGGAAAATTTTAATTTTAACGCTAATAACTTACCTCTAAGGCTTTCATCAATTTGCCTCCCTCCTAACTTTAGCACATAGCCGCCGATGAGCTCCTCATCGATCTCCTCCTCCAACTCTACAGTTCCTTTACTGGTCAACTGTCCTACAATATGCTTGAATTCATCCCGTAGTGAATCATCCAACTGAAAGACAGTTGCCACCTTGGCCATACTAATTTCCTTAATGATATTGTATTGCAAATGAAACACATTGGTAATCGCAGGAAGTAGCATTTCCCGATTTTTTCGGGTGATGATATTCAAAAACGACATAGTAATTTCCTGAACATTACCTTGAAATACTTTCTTGAGGACTTGTAATTTCAGGTAATTCCTTATAATAGGATTTTTCAACATTACCGTAAAATCCCTGTTTTTTTTACAGATTCTGGAAAACAGCAGCATGTCACCATGAACTTCTTCCAATAGCCCCTGATCTTGGGCCAGTGAAATCAAAGATTTGGCATATCGGGATGCTACTCGATGTTCCGACATGATTTAGTTGATATTTGTTTCCTTTATGAACTGATCCACCAGTTCTCGCTGGCTTTTGTCATCAGCCAAATTTCGACGCATGAGTTTTTCAGCTATCTCCACGGATAACGAAGCTACCTGATCCTTTATCTCAGCCAAAGCTGCTTGCTTCTCGCTGTTGATCAATGCTTGGGCATCCTCAATCATCTTTCCTGAAATCTTAGAGGCATCAGTTTTAGCCTCTGCCATGATGGTTTTTGCAGTTCCAAGGGCCTCTTTAATAATCTCGTCTCTTTCCAGTCTGGCTTCTTCCAACAATTTCTCGTTATCAGATTTTAGCTTGGCCATTTCCTCTCTGGCCTTCTCAGCGGTTGACAAGGACTCTTTAATAGAATCCTCTCGGTCCTTAAGGCCCTGTAGAATTGGCTTCCAGGCAAATTTTTTCAGTATTGCCATCACTATGGCGAATGACAGAGTCATCCAAAATATAAGACCAATATCCGGGGTTATTAATTCCATAATTTAAAATCTTAAGTAAAGCTTGTATCCCAACCTAATGTTAAGGATACAAGCTTTATTACATTAGGTTAGGAAAATGATCAAAGCACAAATAATGATTGCAAAGAACACAGCTCCTTCTACCAAGGCTGCTGCTACAATCATATTTCCTCTAAGATCATTGGAGATTTCAGGCTGACGTGCCATTGCTTCCAAGGCACTACCACCGATTTTACCGATACCTATTCCAGCACCGATAGCGGCTAATCCAGCCCCAACCCCAGCGCCCAGATATCCGTTCGCTGCATCCAATAAAATTAATAAAATAGACATAACAAGTATGATTTGTAATTAATAAAATACACTATTAATGATGGTCTTCTACTTTTGCCATTCCGAAATAAATCGCGGATAACAAGGTAAATACATATGCCTGTAGAAAGGCCACCAGTATTTCCAGTAATAACATTGCCGCAGAAAACAGCGTTGAAATAACTGAAGTACCATATCCGGCCCATATATTCATGCTTCCAAATATAAATATCATGCTCACGAATACTAGAATGATCATGTGACCGGCGGTAATATTTGCAAACAATCGTAGCATTAGTACGAAAGGCTTTGAAAACACTCCGAATATTTCAATAATGGGCATTAACGGTACTGGAAACTTCAACCACCAAGGTACTCCTGGCATATTGAATATGTGGATCCAATATCCTTTATTAGTATTGATGGTGGTAATGACAAAGGTAAATAACGCCAACACCATGGTCACAGTAATGTTCCCGGTAACATTAGCACCTCCTGGAAAGATGGGAATTAAGCCCAAGGTATTGTTAATCCAGATAAAGAAAAATGCCGTCAAAAGGAATGGCATATATTTAATGTAGTCCTCTCCTATTGATGGCTTGGCTATTTCATCCCTAACGAACATTACCAGGGGCTCAATCACCGATTGAATACCTTTAGGTGCCTGCCCCTTGTTCCTGGTATATGATTTAGCTACTGCAATGAATATCCAACACATAAACACTATACTGATGAATATTGCTGCTACGGTTTTTGTGATAGACAAGTCATAAAACAAAGCGCCATCTTCAGCTACAATATTGCCATCTTCCAATTTGTATCCATTATAACCAGCGTGTCCGTGGTGAAACTGACTAGACATAAATACCTCCAGACCTTTTCCCGGACTGTATAGAATTACTGGCAAAGGTATTGAAACATGATGACCTTTCCAGGTAAGAATATGCCAGTCATGGGCATCCAGGACATGTTCAAAGATCAATTCCCCTACGTTCAACTCTTCTGATTCCTCTTTGTTACCATCAGGATCTGCCGTGGCGAAAACCTCAGATATAGAAAGTCCAAAGATGAAGAGTATCAGTAAAATACATCTGGTCAGATGGCTTTGAATGCATTCGATTATTTGCATCATCTTTACTACTCAGGAGGTTACATCAGTTTTTCGGAGGGCAAAAATAGACATTAAATATCAAAGAAAAAACAAATACTTTAAGTGCCTTGTGAATTGAGGTGTTTTCTTAGGAAATATACCTCCAAAGTAGTATATGAAAAGTATAGAATGGTGAATCCAACTAGCAAGCTAGCAGCTTGATCTCGGTGCAAGAAGGCCATTGTCAGCACAAACAAAAAATACAATATAAGTTTCACCATAGTGGCTATCATGAAGACCCTTATAAACCTTTGCGGTGCTCCTTCACTTACTTTAACCAGCACTAGGTGAACAATTGAGATCACCAGTACCACAAACCCGATCATCATTAAAAAATGATAGGCGTTCACAATTTCAGGCATCCATTGCGCGAACAATAACACCACGCCCACTAAAAATACGCTAAGAGCAAAAAGAGTCTTAAAGAATTTTCTAGAAGCTAATTTCAATTTTATAGGGATCGAACAATTTTATACAATACCAGTCCCAGGGCTGCGATAATTAATGTTAGTGTAAATACTGGAAACTGCAGGTTAAGCATCCCATCTATTTTAAGGCCAAGCCATGCTGAAAAACCCATAATTGCCATCATCTGAAAGGCAATGGATGAATAGCGGGCATATTGCTTAAGCGGGTTTGTAACCTTGTTGCGGTCGGTTTCCTTGGACATTTTGAAGTCCCTTTAATGGAACAGGCATATCCTCTTTATCCGGAGTCCTGATAAGCCCCAATTGAATGTCATCAATATGAGCTCCCATGGTACAGCCACCATTAAAAGTAGCTCCTGATTCAACAATAAGCCTATTGGTCACTATGTCCCCATGAATAACACAGGTGGGTTTCAAGATCAACATCTCGGAAACCTCCACTTTCCCTCTTACCTCTCCTGCCACTTCAGCATTCTTCGCCAATATATTACCATCGACATAGGACGATTGGGCCAGTGCAGCCTTACTCTTGGTAATTAAATTACCAATCACTCTACCTTCAATCCGCAGGTTACCAGTTGTTTTGATATTACCTTCGAGAATAGTCCCTCGGCTGATTATATTGCTGGTGGTACTTTGTACTACTGCATCGCGTTTTACTTCTTTGTTGAACATAGTGGTTACGCTTAGAATGTAACGAATTCCTCAGGGTTTACAGGATTGCCATTATACCATAATTCAAAGTGTAGATGGGGGCCTGAAGTTAATTCACCGGTATTACCAATAATAGAAATAATATCTCCGGCATTAACAAAATTACCAACTTTTTTCAATAAAGCCGAATTGTGCTTATAAACAGAGATCAGATTGCCTTTATGCTGAACCGAAATGACAAATCCTGCCTCCTGGGTCCAGTCGGAAATTATTACCGTGCCGTCCGCCACACATTTCACCGGCTCGTTCTTTTTTGACACCACATCAACGCCATAGTGCTCGTTTTTAACATTGTATGGAGACAGTACAATTCCAGATATTGGTGAAAATAAAAAAAACTCCTGTTGTTCACTAGGGCTATAACTGTCCAAATCAAATAAAAAGTCACTACCCTCTTCAAATTCCTTACGAAACTGTGAATCAATTGGAGGCAGGTTATCAAGATCGATTTCAACATTTAGGTTACTCAATCGCTGCCCGGAGGTATTACTTTGTATATCCACAGTGTCATCTCCTTTGATGATCATGGTAAGATTATCAATATACTGATCTTTAATATCTACTTCATAGGCAAGGCTGTCAACGGCAGAAGTAAGTACCATCAGCCGTTTATTCGCTTCTAGCTCAGCATGTTCTGGATCAAACCATTGAGCTAACAGGGTTTTAACCATAAACAAGCTAATTACCATAAATACCATCATCAGAGTTAGGATAAAAACTATTAACTTTGCATAGGTAAAACTGAAGGTGCTTTTTTCGGCGAAATTCTCCTCATTCCTGATGATCAGAAGATATCTGTTGAACAGCTTATGGGCTATTTTGGATTTTGCGCTCAAAAGATCTATGGGTTGGTTCGAACAAAATTATGTATAACATAGCAATTTTGAGTAAGTAATTTTGTATTAAATGTGCATTTTTTACGTTGCATAAGCATATTATTCCAGTTGCTTTGAATACCAAAAGATATCCTTATAACGCTGGTTTTTGGCTGGTAATATTGTTGTTGGCAGGTTGTTCTTCAGAAAAGGACACTCTGGTTAGTAAGACTTACCACAATGTTACGGCCCACTATAACGCCTACTTCTATGCCAATCAGAGGTTAAAAGAAGTACAGGAGGCTATCGAGACCAGCTTTCAGCCTAACTACAACAGAATTCTTGATGTATTCACACCTGTAGACACTACCGTTGTTTCCAGCAATCAGGACAAGCTTGACGACGCCGTTAAGAAGGCAGCTACTGCTATTCAGTTCCATAAGAATAGCGACTGGGTGGATGATAGCTATGTATTAATAGGCAAGGTGAAGTTTTATCAGGGAAAATACGAGGAGGCAATCAAGACATTCAAGTATGTAAATACTATTAGCGATGATGATGACGCGGTCCATGATGGTCTGGTTGCCTTAATGCGAACCTATATTGATTATGGCGAAATGAACAATGCCATTGCGGTCTCTGATTTCTTAAAAAAGGAAAAGTTGAATAAACAAAATCTACAGAATTTGTATCTCACCAGGGCTTATATGTACCAGAAAAGAAATGACCTTAACCATATGGTACAAAATCTGGCAGAGGCAGTACCGTTGATGTCACTGGGTGAGGGAAGTGCTAAGGTTTACTTTATTATTGGACAGGTCTATCAAACCTTGGGGTTCGATGCAGAGGCTCATAACAACTACCTTGCTTGTGTAAAGAGTAACCCGCCCTATGAATTGTCATTTTATGCAAGTCTAAATATCGCCCAGGTATTTGAACTTGCACGCAGTAATGACCTTAAAAAAGTAAGGAAGTACTATATTAAAATACTCAAGGATCGTAAGAATAAAGAGTTCAGGGACAAAATCTACTATGAAATGGCCGAGTTTGAAATGAAACAGGGGGAATTGGATCCAGCCATTGATTATTACGAATCTTCTATCGCTGCCAGTGTTGGTAACCAAAGACAAAAAGCACACTCTTATTTGAAGTTGGGGTTGATTAACTATGATACACTCAAAGACTTCTCTAAAGCTAAGGCCTATTATGATAGCACCATGATGGTGCTTCCCCCGGATGAGCCAGATTACCAATTGATTCAGGAGAGACAACAGATACTGAAAGACTTCGTCACCCAGTTGAATACAATTTCTTTGCAAGACAGCCTACTAACCCTGTCCAACATGGATAGCTTAGAATTAAGTGCTTTATTGGACAGTGTTATTATCAAACAAGAGCGACTTGCCCTGGCGGAGGAGGAAAAGCGGCTGCAAGAAGAGGTTCAATTCTCAGGTAGAAACATATTTGATGATGCAAATACAGTAGCTATACAAGGTGGAGCAACATGGTATTTTTACAATACTTCTGCGGTAAGCACTGGACAATCTGAGTTCATTCGTCGGTGGGGCAATCGTACACTGGAAGATAATTGGAGAAGGTCCAATAAAGAGGCGCGCATTACATTGTCAGATGAGACTGAACCGAATCAGGATGAAGACGAACCAGAAGACGAAGCTGTAAATGATATTGAAGAGGTCCGTGCGGTAAAGAAAGAAAACTTCTATAGTACTATCCCCTTTAATGATGAAGAAAAGCGTATTGCTGACTCTCTAGTTGAAGTATCTTATTACAATCTGGGTAACATCTATAATTTCCAACTTAGGGAAAAAGTAAATGCCTCCCAAACATTTGAAACCATGATTGATCGATATCCTGCAACGGAGTATAAACCTGAGATCCTTTATCAATTGTACCTGATATATACTGAAATTGAACATCCACGTGCCCTGGTGTGTAAAGATCAATTGATAAACGATCATCCAAACTCGACTTTTACCAAGACATTACTGAATCCCCAATACAAACAGGAATACGACGCCCTGGCCGAAAAGATGCAACAAGAATACAAAACAGCTTACGAATTATATAAGGGCTACCATTTTGACAGTTCGCTATTTGTTATCAACAATGCACTAAACAACCACCCTGAAAACAGCTATACTGACAATTTGAAATTACTGGCAATATTGATTAATGGACAAACCGGCAATCTACATTCATATCGCTTTGAACTACAAAAGTTTCTTACTGAGTTTCCGGAAAGTGAGCTCAATGAATATGCACAGAAATTGTTACGGACCGCACATGAATTACCATTGCAATTGGCTCGTTTAGGAGGAGCTACATTCCAACAAAATCTTAATCGGGATCACATTTTTGTAATAGTTTATCCCACCAGGGCCTTTCAAGATGGGGATTTTGCTGGTGAATTTGATCAGTTCAATCAAGAGCAGTTCACCCCAACGGACCTTACAGCTTCTTCACTCATTTTTGATGAAGATCAGGCTATGGTTTTGGTTCAGGATTTCGCCGATAAAAGAAAAGCATTATTTTATTATGAAACCCTGCAAAAACAAGGGTTCTTGGATGACTATTCCCCCAACGAGTTCAGTACTTTTGTAATAACAAAAGAGAATTTTGAAATCTTTTATCAAACCAAAGACCTGAAAGGGTACTTGTCATTTTTTAATAATTTTTATCTGGAATAACATGGCAAAAAGAAAAAAAAAGGATTCTGCTGCTGATTTTTGGCTGGTGAAAATACTTAGAGCCCTCTGGATTAGTTTCGGAGTGGTCATGGTGAGTAGCTTCTTATATGTTTTCGCGGTACAAGGGGACTGGTTTGGATTATTTGGCGGTATGCCGAGTGTAAAGGCATTGGAGAACCCTGAAAACGAACTGGCTTCGGAACTCTATTCTGCCGATAAGATGTTGCTCGGAAAATATTTCCGCCCTAATAGTAACCGCACACCTGCTCAGTATCAGGACCTCAGCCCAAATCTGGTTCACGCCCTTACCGCTATCGAAGACATTCGTTTTAATCAACACTCGGGAATTGATCCCATAGGTATTATGCGTGCCGTAGTCGGAGTTATCACTTTCAATCGCAAGGGCGGGGGAAGTACACTTTCTCAACAACTGGCCAAAAACTTATTCAATACCAGGCAGGAAGATTACGATGGGGCTTTGTTGAAACGAATTAAAAACAATGATATTAAGACCATCATTCAAAAATCAAAGGAATGGATCATTGCTGTGGAGTTGGAAAAAAACTTCACCAAAGAGGAAATAATGGCCATGTACCTGAATACCGTGGACTTTGGAGGCAACACCTTTGGTATCAATGTAGCTTCCAGAACTTTTTTCAATACTACCCCTGATAGTCTGGCGATACAAGAAGCTGCGGTATTGGTGGGTTTGGTCCAGGCACCTTCTTTTTACAATCCTGTGCGTAACCCTGAGAATGCTAAGAGTAAACGTGACGTGGTTTTGAGACAAATGGAAAAATACCACTACATCTCAAAGATGATGTTGGACTCTTTGGTAAACATGCCCTTGGATGTAGATTATGAAGTACAAAACCAGAATGTTGGTTTAGCTACTTATTTCCGTACGGTGACTGGAAACTTTCTGCGGGATTGGGCCGATGATAATGGGCATGATCTCTATGGCGACGGACTCAGAATTTTTACCACCATTGACAGCCGGTTACAGGCCTATGCAGAAGAAGCTGTGTCTGAGCAAATGAAGGCACTCCAGGCACAGTTTATGGAACACCTGGGAGGCGAGCTACCTTGGATCGACGAGGATAAGGAAGTCATACCAAACTTCCTTGAGAATAGAATTAAAAGTACAAGATTATATCATCAGTTAGAACAAAAATATGCCGATGACCCCGACTCCATAGAGATCACTCTAAACCTTCCAAAACAAATGACGGTATTTTCATGGGGTGGAGAAATAGATACGGTGATGAGCTCTATGGATTCAATGCGATATTATAAGCATTTTTTACAGAGTGGTTTCATGGCAATGGATCCCCACACCGGACATATAAAGGCTTGGGTTGGCGGTATAAATCATAAGTATTTCAAATATGATCACGTTAAATATGGCAGGAGGCAGCCTGGATCAACTTTTAAGCCCATTGTCTATGCCACAGCAATCGAGAATGGTTATTCACCCTGTTATACCCTAATGGATGCAAAGGTAACCTTTGACCTCCCGGGTGATAAGAAATGGACACCCCAAAATGCTGGAGGTAAGTATACGGGGAAGCAAATGACCATCCGCAAAGCCATGTCCAATTCGGTAAATTCCATTACTGCTAAGATGATGCAAAAAGTTGGGCCTTCTGAAGTAGTCAAAATGGGTAAGAGACTGGGAATCAAAAGTAAATTAGAGGCAGTTCCTGCGCTTTGCTTAGGGGTTAATGACGTATCATTATTTGAGCTGATTGGGGCCTACAGTACATTTGTAAATAAAGGCACTCATATATCTCCATTTTTTATCACCCGCATCGAAGACAAAAATGGTAATATACTTCAGGAGTTCCCACCAAAAACCTTTGAGGCCATAAACGAAGAAACGGCGTACCTAATGCTTCACATGTTAAAAGGAGCATTGGAGGAAGAAGGTGGCGCTGCTTTAGGACTAAGCTATGAGCTCAAAGTTGACAATGAGATTGGTGCAAAAACCGGCACTACCCAAAATGCTTCTGATGGGTGGTTTATAGGAGTGACCAAAGACCTGGTGTCCGGGGCCTGGGTAGGTGGTGATGACCGCAGCATTCACTTTAGGAGTTGGGTTTCCGGACAGGGATCTAGGACGGCCCGACCAATATGGAACAACTTTATGGAAAAGGTATATAGTGACAAAGAAACCCACATTACCAAGGGACCATTCCCCCGACCCATTAGGAAACTCTCAGTGGAGATTGATTGCGATCAATATGAAGACCTTTCTAATACTTCGGATTCCCTGGAAGTTGAAATACCCCAAAACACCATCAACCCGGATGATATCCGTTAGCGGGCTCACACCACCAAGTCTTAATACCTAAACCGGGTTAAAAATATGGCCACTCCCTCTTACACCAAACAACAGGTAAGCAAATTACCCTCACAACCGGGTGTGTACCGGTTTCTAATCCAGGAAGGAAAGGTGATCTACGTGGGCAAGGCAAAGGACCTAAAAAAACGAGTGTCCAGTTACTTTAATAAATCCAGCTTGCCAAATCGGAAAACCATGCGAATGGTATATGAAGTATCCACAATTGAATGCACTGTAGTAAACTCCGAATTCGATGCCCTGCTTTTGGAAAATAATGTGATTAAAAAAAATCTACCTAAATACAATATCAGACTTAAGGATGATAAGAGTTTTCCCTATATCTGGGTGCCTGATGAGCGGTTCCCAAGAATTATGCCGATCAGGAATAAGCACAATTATAAAGGGGGAACATTTTTCGGGCCATACGCAAATGTGGTAGCCATGAAGAGTGTGCTTGACCTGATCAGAAAACTCTACACCATTCGTACCTGTAACTACAACCTGAGCCGGGAAAATGTTGACAAAGGAAAATTCAAGGTTTGTCTGGAATTTCATATTCACAATTGTAAGGGGCCCTGTGAAGGTTTACAAAGCCAGGAAGACTACAACCGTGACATTGAGCAAGCGCTGAACATATTAAAGGGTCGATTAGCACTGGTTAAGAAATACTTCAAGGAAAAGATGTTGGAAGCTTCTGAACGATTATATTTTGAGCAAGCTCAAAATATGAAGGAACGTCTGGAGTTATTGGAGAAGTTTCAGGCAAAGTCCACCATAGTTAACTCCAAAATGTCTGACCTGGATGTCTGTTGTATCTATTCTGATGATAAGATGGCCTTTATTAATTTCATGAAAATAAAAAATGGGGCCCTGGAAGTCAGCCAATCTACTCAGATCAGGAAAAAGCTAGATGAAGATGACCATGAGATTCTCGCGAAGGTATTGTTTGAGTTTGGACAACGTTTTGGTAGTAATGCCAAAGAGGTACTGGTAAACACTGCTATTGACTGGAATCTGGAGGACGTCCGTATTACTGTCCCGCAAAAGGGTGACAAGAAAAAACTTATCGATCTGGCCAGAAAAAATGCCTTGTATTTCAAGAAAAAATATTACGAAAATAAAGAAGAGTTGGGCCAAAGAAAAGACAAGGTGCTGAGAATGCTACAACAGGACCTAAATCTCAAAACGCTTCCAGTGCGAATTGAATGTTTTGATAATTCAAATATTCAGGGGGCTTATCCGGTTGCCTCTATGGTCCACTTCAAGCACGGAAAGCCATTAAAAAAAGAATATCGCCATTACCACATTAAATCAGTAGATGGGCCTGACGACTTTGCATCAATGTATGAGGTGGTTTATCGCAGATATAGCAGGTTAGAACAAGAGCAAAAACCCATGCCGCATCTGGTAGTAATAGATGGTGGGAAAGGGCAGTTGAGCGCTGCCTGCAAAGCCTTGAAAGATCTTAAACTCTATGGGGCCATTCCGGTTATTGGGATTGCCAAGAGACTGGAGGAAATCTACTTTCCTCTTGATCAGTATCCGATTTTCATTGATAAGAAATCACCTTCTCTTCGACTATTACAGCAACTGCGGGATGAAGCCCATCGATTCGCCATTACCTTTCACCGGAACCAGCGTAGCAAGAAAAGTTTGGGTACCGAACTGGAACAGATACCAGGAATCGGGCCACAAACAGCCAATCGACTGTTGCGTGAATTTAGGTCTTTAAAAAAAGTTAAGGAAGCCAGTGAGGATGAATTGACCTCGGTAGTGGGGACGGCGAAGGCGGGGAAGGTGTGGAAGTATTTTTTGCATCTCTGATCTCTGGTGCTAGATCTCGAAAATCTCAAATCTCGGATCTTAGATCTCAGCCAGATTTGAGATCAGAGATTTGAGATCAAAAAATCCCGCTGGCAACCAGTGGGATTTTTTATGCATCTATATATATAATTTAAATGAGCAAATTAATATTCCCAAAGTTCGTGCTCCAATTCCAGGAGCTCCTCCTCTATCCTTTGTGAAGCGATTAAGCCATCTTTAGGGTTTGTATTATAGATGTCAGCAATATAAGAATCTTCCGGGTTGGATACTTTGATCAACCTTGCGCTGAATAGTCTTAGCAAAAATGCATCTGCCAAGTTTTTGTGTTCAGCGGAATTTTGAGGATTGAACCAAAGCGCCTCTTCCGGCATACTTCTAAACAATTCATCCAAATCCTTGTACTTAAAGGTAGCCACTTGTCTTTGCAGACCAGTTTCCGGAAATTTAGTTGACGGTAAAATCAAGGTGATACTTTGAATGTCGTAGAATAGACGACTTCGTCTTTTGTCAAAAACCCAGTCTTCCATTATCTCAAGTACCTCGACATCTGCAGGGAAGAAATAATCCGCGCCAGCAGTAGCAGAAGCATCCGCAGACTTGTCGTCGCCTGTTTCTTCATCACCCCAGCCAGAATCATCGCCCCAGCCATCATCATCGCCCCAAGCATCATCTTCAGTGAATCCCATGGCCTTCTCCTCGTCAGAAAGAACCTCTCCACCGTAAACCGGCATCTTCATATTTTCCAGGAATTCTTCTCTTGACATTCTGGTTAGCAGGGAATCGTTCTTGTAGGGGAACAGTACGCCTGCATTCACTCCTTCAATAATGATCTTTGTTATCTCATTATTAAAGGCAAAGAATGAACGATTCTGCTTCTCTTTCAAGTCCATACGACGCCATAAACGTTTTTTGTACATGATGTCGTAATCCGGGATTCCCGAGGTGGAATTATGGTTTACATAATTCGTGGTTTCCTGGGCCATGATGGGGCTGTTGGCGCCTAATGTGGCCAGGAATACCAATGCGAGTACATAACTTATTTGCTTCATATCACCTTTTATTAATTGAGGGGTATGTTGAAAAATACATTACCCATGTTGACATTCTCTGTCTTTCCCCGGAAGTTCATACGCTGTACGCGTTTTACTTCCACTACTACTCTATCACCAGGCTTGGCCTTTTGCATCAAGGTACCTATGGTCAGCGTTTCCTTAGTCACCCTACTAGGTGGTGCCACTGGGCGCTTACCCCTTGCCAAAGTTACTTCCCATCCGGTTATCCGATAACGGGCGTCTTTGGGAAGAAAGGTTTTAAAACTCTCATCCGGTATGGCTTTTATATTCAATTGGCGCAAACCACTGATATTCTCTCCTTGCTTAATATTAACTTCTTTACCTCTATTATATAATCTAATGGTAGGCTTGGGTACACGTCTTACTTTGAAGTGTTCCGTTCCCAGCAAGTTACCACTATTGTATACGTTCAATTTTACGTCAGCAGCGTTAGGCACAAGAGTTACTTGTCCAGTTTTAGCGCCTTTGATGGTGCTGGCACCGGTAGCTGTAAAAGTAGGACTGTATGCAGAACCTAACTGAGGACAGTTTACTTGTAATTCATTACCACAATTCAGGTATAACGCCTGTACAGAGGCAGATTGTATCTGAATAACTGGTCTTGCTACGAAATACTCAATGGTATCCCGATAAACACTGTCCTTCAAAGTTACCGTAGCTATATACCGCTGCTTGGAAATTCCGTCCTTATCGTAGCTCCCGGCTTTGGCTACAAACGAAATCTTACCTTTACCGTTGATCACCTCAATTTCTTTACCATTGAAGGTCATATCGGGGTTTTCAGCAGCAGACGAAGAAGCCGCAATAAATAGTTCGGCTTCATACTTTGCACCCGCAGCTACCACCCGTGAATTAGGTAAGGCTACCAGATCGATCAAGTCAAATTTTAGATCCTGTGCTCCAACATCCCGAGCCAGTTTTTCCAGAGCTGAAGTTTCCCTGTTGATTACTTCAGTTTGAAATTGGCTGATCGTTGCCAAACCGGCAACCATAGGAGTTTGATCAAATTGCAGGGTGGCAAAATCCCTTTTTCTTGCATTCTTATCTAGTTTGAAAAGTGGATGATCTTTGCCATCCAGCGCCAGATCTCCGTACTCATCACCAGTTTTATTGCTTAGGAATGCGGTATAACCATTCAGTAAATCCTTCAGCTTTTTGCCCTCCTTGTCTTTTATCATCATGCGGGCTGTTCTTTCCATGTTCTTGATACCTTTCGGAGTTACACCATCTTCCTCATAATCTCCCGTTTCCTTGATCAACCTTTTCTTAAGGTCGTCTAATTGGGACAATACTTTGGTAGTTTCGGCGCGTACATCCTGTGCGGTTTTCAACACGGCAATGTCCTTTGCTCTTTTACCTGACTCTTCTACCTGGACCTCAATACGTCCTACTGTTCCATTGTTTTTCACCTCTCCATCAACCACGGTTTTTTCCATGGTCCTGTTCATGAAGAGAAACTTCTCAAGAACAGTATTACTAACGTTTAGGGCCAACAATGCAGTCAGTACCAGGTACATCATCCCGATCATCTTTTGTCGGGGGGTTTCTTTTACTCCTGCCATCTGTCTTTTTATTTACCTGTTTAACAATAATTTAGTAAATGTTAACCTTGCGTTCCTTGCATGGCAGTTAACATATTGCCATAAACCGAATTCAATCTGGTCAAGTTACCAGTAAGGTTTGACAACTGTGTTTTAAAGTGTTCTGATTGCTCTGAAGCTTCAGCCATGCTATCCATTGCAGTGGAAATATTGGCATAGAATTTATTCATTGCTTTCAGATGGCTGTTTGCATCTTGCAACTCCAGCTCATAAACGGCATTCAGTGCACTTAAATTTTTAGTTACAGTCTGAACTTGCTCGTGATATTGTCTGGCATCTTCAGATGCGGTAGTCATTTCTGACAACGCTTCTACAGTAGCCCCGTAAGAACGGTTCATATCAACTAATGACTGAGATGCACTCTTTACATTCTGAGTGTACTCATCTGTAGCTACAGCGGCATCACTAAGATCAGACATTTTGTCAACAGAATCTGATAAATTATGGAAACCTTTTCCAAGACTGTCGATCAATTCTGGGCCAATTTTGGCACTTTCCAACAAATGATCCAGTTGTTTACTTACCGAACCGTTGCTACCTTCAGCAACCAGGCCATCACCGTCAAATTCATCAGACAATTCGGGGTATACTTTCGCCCAATCCGGCTCATTATGCTTAGGTTCAAAGGCGCTGAAGAAGAAGATAACTGCTTCTGTAGTCAATCCAATTACCAACATAAGGTCTGCACCGGGGTAATGGTTAATTTTGAACAGTGCTCCAAGAATTACAATCGAAGCACCGATCCCGTAGATTTTAGGCATTATTGAACTGTAAAACAGCTCAACAAATCCACCTTTTCTTTTGCTCATTTTTACTAAAGTTTAAAGTTTGAAATCCAAAAAAATGTTTTGCAATGTGTGATAATCTCTAGTTGGATTGATTAATTAAATTCTTCGCCTGATGAACGGCCCAAATTGGTCATTGCACAACGGAACCCTATGAAGGCGGTGGCAGAATCTTTAAATTCGTAAGAACGCGTACCCGTTTCCAGGTAATACGCTACGTCCTTCCATGATCCACCACGGATCACCTTGCGTGGCTCACTCTCATCATAATAGGTGGGGTTAAGATCCCATACTACAGGTACAGCAGCAGGGTTAAATGCATCTTCACACCATTCAGAAACGTTACCAGCCATATCGTAAAGACCATAGTCATTAGCGAAATAAGAGGCAACCGGAGCAGTATAGGCAAATCCATCATCGTAGTAGTTACCTCTCCCGGTTTTAAAGTTGGCCAGCATACAACCTTTTGAATTTCTTATATAAGGGTTTCCCCAAGGGTATTTTGCCAGATCACGACCACCACGAGCAGCATATTCCCATTCTGCTTCAGATGGCAATCGGAAGTTCGGCATTATGAATTCTCCTACGGCTACTCTATAGTCATTCAGGTAATCGCTTCTCCATTGACTGAAATATTTTGCAGCTTCCCAATCAACACCAACTACCGGATAGTCATCAAATGCAGGGTGGGCATAGTAATATATCATCAACGGATCACCCAGATGGTGGGCGAAGTCCTTCACCCAAACAGTGGTATCGGGATAAAGTTCCTCAATGATAAAATCCTCACCAAGAACAGATGCAGAATCTTCCAGCATGGCTGCCATAAACTGGCGATATTCGTTGTTGGTAATCTCGGTATCATCCATATAAAATGGACCGATGGTTATTTGCTTGTTATAGTTGATTTGGGTGGCCGCAACATCTTGGTCGGCTTGACCCATATGGAAAGTACCTGCGGGAATTGCTACCATTCCATAAGGTATGGTCATGACAAAACCTTCACGGCCTTGCACACCCACCAACTCTCCACGATCATCTTTACTACCTTTAAAGAACAAGCCGCAACCTTGCAATGCAAAAGCTACCAACACCCCCAGGGCTACCGTTCTTATGTTAGACACCATTTTCATAACACTTCTAAATTTTAAAGTAAGTATCAATTATCTATTTTAATTAGCTCAAATCCGCTTATTATGAATCCAAAAGTATAGGTTATGACCTACCCTTCATAAGGAATACCTACGAAAACCTGTGGTTTGTAAGATTTTGAAAGAAAATAAACAAATTAGCTTTTTAACACTTTTTACCTGTTACAATCAGCTCCTCAAGGGGGCCATTATCCTCGTAAAGAACATTAATTAATGCCTGAATCGAGGAGTTCTAATAATTTTCCTTCCTCCAACAGAAGGCACTGGTAACGTATAACTCAACATCACTTCGTGGGAGGTTGGTTCCTTGACATCCTGGGCACTAACAATATAGTCGAAAGCATAACCTAATTTCAACGCATTATTTTTTAGAAAACTATAGCCTAGCATACCAATTAAGGCATCAGATTGTCGAAATGAAACTCCAGCCCACATTCGTTCTTTGTAGGTCCCTATGGCACTTACATCGAATGAAAGTGTATTGAAATCTGAGACCTTTACTATTAACGAGGGAGTTAACGTAAAATTATAATTAATTGCATAATCATAAGCGCCCGTCACATACATATGTTTTACCAACGGATTTCGGGTCGGATCCGAGCCAAAATCGAACTCCGTACCGAGCAAATGATTTATCCCTACACCAAACCTGTAGTTACCAGATTGATAGTGAACACCGAGGGCCAGGTCCGGCCTGGTTTGGGAATCCGCCCCAAAAGCATTTAATGGATCGCTCGGATCGATCCAACGATATTTCTCATCATCAATCGACTGTGAATAAATTCCTAGTCGAATCCCAAAGCTTAATTTTCCCTCATTAACTGGTAAATGATAGGCGTATGACACCTGGGCTTCCAAATTATTTAAGTTGCCCAATCGATCATTTACTATGTACAACCCGATACCACTGTTTATTCTTAGAAGTGGTGCACTAAAACTTATCAACTGCGTATTGGGTGCACCACCATCGTCCAAGGTGGCGGTATAACCAGCATACTGACTACGGTGAATTGCGGTTAAGGTGGTAAGACCATTGGCGCCCGCCACTGCAGGGTTATAGTACAGGGAGTTGAACATATATTGACTAAACTGAGGATCTTGCTGACCGTAAACCACGGTTGTACAAAGTATAAACCATGCACAAATTGAGTAAAAAACTTTGGTCATATTTACAAGGTTTGCAGCCGATAAATATAATAATTTTTATAAACATCGCGGTTTATATAAACAAATACTTTAAGCTGTAGTTCCCTGAACTAACAGAATATCCAGGTATTTCAAAATGGCCGCTTAATAAGTAGACGTTTACCCTTATAAATTCGTCAAATCTTATTTGCCTTTTTTATATATAATTCCAGTGCCCCGGTCATGGAGGGTGCATTTGGTAGGGGAGCTTCAATGTCCAATTTCAACTTTGCATCCCGCACAGCTTTAGCTGTTGAAGGTCCAAATGCGGCGATACGGGTCTTATCTTGTTTGAAATCCGGAAAATTCACGAAAAGCGAATTAATACCTGATGGGCTATAGAATGCAATAATGTCATAATTCACATCAGCAAGATCCGAAAGATCACTGGCAACTGTCTTGTAAATTACCGCTTCACTATGATGATATCCATTTTCTTCCAGAAAGTTAGGAATGTCGTTTTTCCTAATGTTGGAACAAGGAAAAATATACTTTTCGTTTTTGTGTTTCTTCAAGACTTCGATCAGATCCGTAGCGGTACGCGATCCCGTGAAGATCTTTCTTTTACGTATCACTATGTACTTCTGAAGGTAGTTTGCAGTCTGTTCAGAAATACAAAAGTATTTCATATCTGCCGGCATTTCCATTTTTAACTGTTTGCAGATATCAAAAAAATGATCTACTGCGTTGCGGCTGGTAAAAATAACCGCGGTATGGTCCAGTATGTTTATCTTCTGTTGCCTAAATTCTTTTAGAGTTACTGGCTCGACCTGGATGAAAGGCCGAAAATCTATTTTCAAATGGTATTTTTCCGATAACGTAAAATAGGGCGACTTCTGGCCTTGTGGTTTTGGTTGGGAAACCAAGATACTTTTAACTTCGTTTACATTTTTGGTCATCTCTGCTATCCGTGTATTTCCTAAGTTCGAAGATTTCATTTCTTCCTTTGCGGGACCTTTAAAAGAAAATCCTAATACCTATCAATAGGGGCAAAATTTCAGTGGTGCAAAGGTATGAAATTAAATGAAATTTTCTAAATGAAGTGTCCCCTATTAGTTTAAAGAGTAGAATAACAATTCTAACTCCTAAGAGAGCCATAAACAAGTATAGTATAATATTGAAGGGCACAGTTTGATCCAATACAGTCAGGAATATGGTCGATGAGACTACCAAGGTAGCAGTTGTAAAGATCAGGCTGATCCGTATGAAGTCAAAAAAATGAATTTGGGCAATTCGATCAATATTCAGCAGTGAGCACAAAACTTTGATTAAAAGGTATTTCAGTCCTACTACAGCATAGGCAATAGATGACAATATCAGCCAACTCCTCAAACAAGAAAATACCGTTTCAAAGACTACAAATTTGAACAGATCAGGAATCCCTCCAAAAATCTTCCAGAATAGTATAATAACCAATGATATTATCATACTATACATCCACAAGAACATAGCATTTACACTACTCATATTGCGTTGAGCAAGCACCTTCTCCTCCCTTAAGGTTAAGGAAAATGCCTTTGAAAAATTAAAAAAGTCCTTATATCCCTTTGGATACCGGTTTATTAAGAATGCATAGAATGTAGCTACCAACAAAATGGCTATCACGAAGAAATCCGAAAAATGATCAATGGACCGCTTTATAATTTGAGAGGTTGGGCTGCTTTGGGCTTGAAGATCACCAACTGACTGCATAGCCATTATTGAGGTGGAAACTCCATCAGGATTAAGATTTTCCTTGAAAAAGCTTATGAAAAATGGTTTCTGGTTATGAATAGACCATAGGCTGTCAATATCATAGAAACGACATCCATTCACGGCGGTTCGGTCGACGATTTTGTTGTTCACGAATATTGCGGTTCCTTCCGGAATACAAACACTAAGTATCAGACCAGCATAGTCCCCGGCATTTAAAATCATTCCAATCACAGGATAGGTCAGAGAAGCTCCCTTTATGTAGGGCACGTAGTGCACCCCATCCCGATCTACGGTCAACCACTGATTTTTCAGGTCTTTAATGGGAACCAACTGATCATGATTTTGAGCATATAGACCAGGCGTCATCAGTACTATAGCATAGATCAATAGAACTTTATGCATTGAGTTTTTTGGCCTTCAACATCATTTGTATTATAATCATCAGGAAAACAATTGACACCGCAGTAATAGCAATCAATAGGTTGTTCCCCATCTCGGCATATATGTAATTAAACCCGAACATCATTAGATTGAAAATAAGCAAAATGCCCAGGACCTTTGATTGTGAAAGACCCAAAGTCAATAGTTGATGATGCAAGTGGTTTTTTATCTGGGTAAAAAGGAGATTTACCATTGAAAATCCGTAGGGCGAATACTCTTAAGGTATCAAAAATTGGCAATATCATAATACTTACAACTATAGCAGGTGCCGAATAAATTTGACGCATTTCCAATATCTGAATAGCCAGAACAGCTAGGATGAATCCTGAAACCAGCGAACCAGTATCTCCCATAAAAACTTTTGCTTTATAAATATTGTATCTCAAAAAGCCCAGCACTCCTCCGGCTAGTGCAAGCGCTACAAACGCATAAGGAGAATCGAAATAGAAAAAATAGCCGCCGAATATCAGTGAAATTAACAGAACTATTGATCCTGCCAATCCGTCCATTCCATCAATCAGGTTTATAGCGTTGGTCACTCCCACAATTACCAGGAAAGTAAAGACATAACTAAACCCCGCATCCAACTCATAAATCCCCAGGAATCCCTGAAAACTGGTGATCCTAATATCGGCCAAGAACATAACGATTCCCGTAGCTAATACTTGAATAAAAAACTTTTTAAATGCCGATACAGTGGCAATGTCATCTTTTACGCCTATGAAAAATAATAATAGGGTTCCTGCCATTAACTGCTGTATGCCTAGATTCAGGTCTCCAAAGATCATCAACGAGGACATAAAGCCTGTAAAAATTGCCAGGCCACCTAATCTGGGAGTTGATGAGTTATGTATGGTACGGTGATTTGGCTCATCAAGTAGGTTCTTGTAAAATGCCACCTGAATAATAGATGGCACTGCGAAAAGTGCAATTAAAAAAGCCCACAAAAAAGTAAGTGTCAGGTTCCACATATGATAGGCATCAATTGCAATTTAGATCATTTTCAGGGTATTTACAATGAACGCTTGGACATTCAAAATCTGGAAATATAACCAAAATGAATCTTGGACTGATCGAATCCAAGTTCTTGAATTTTCGAGCTCCCCACTGCCCATACAAAATTAAAAATACCGGCTTTGGTAGTTAAACTTATCCCAGCCCCAAAACCTGAAGGCTTATCTTTAAAACTGTTGTGTTCCAGGGAGTACCTCAACCACCAAGCTTGGTCATAAAAGACAAATAAATAAGAACTAGTCTCAAAAAAAAATCTTGCTTCGATGGTAGAATAAGCAAAATTGTCAGCAAAAAATGTGTTTTCAGAAAAACCTCTTAGTGATTTGAGGCCTCCTAATCGGAATAGGTCATTAAAGAAAAGTCTATCATTATATACACCTCCCCCTCTCCACTTACCCGCAATAACCCAATGCTTGAATAAAGGAATGAATCCCTGCAACTCTGCCTCCCAAGAAAATTGATTGCTTTCAAGATCCAGGTCCTGATAAAGACTGTCGCTTATAGCGCTGTTCTTCTTTATTTTCTTAGTACCGGTTGATGCTTGCATGCGAACGTGAATCCCAGTTGATGGGGACAAATAATCATCCAGATTATCCCATTGGTAGGTACCGCCAAATTGATTCAAGTTAAAATCGGACAAATCAGGAAATGAAGTAATGTCCTCCAATAAAGTAGAGGCTGGCAACCTGGAGGTTTTCAGATGCGTGTAAATACCCACTAAATGACTCCGGTAGGAATAGTCTAAATCCATGTTTATTGATCGGTTAACAAATGCAGAGTCTTCTCTAAACAGCATAAATTCGAAATCTAAATTTATTGGGGATTTAAACAGAGTTGGTTGATAGAAATTGATATTCAAAAGCTGAGATTCTGGTTTAAATCTTTCCCATTGCAAACCCAGACTCCTACCGGATCCGAACATGTTTTGAAGCAATATATTGAATTGACCAGTTAACAAAAGTCCTCCTTGGTCTTTAGCATTCGGCAAAAATCCTATTACTCCTTCAATTTGATTGGCATTAGTTGACTCCAATGACAAATAGGTAATAGCCTGGTCATTTTGAAAGGTCAATAATGGCTCTGCGGTTAATTTGAGATACGGCAGCTTGTTTATGCGGTTTGGCAATTCTTCAATTACCGTTTCAGAAAATGATGCACCTGGTTGAATTTTTAAGTAAGCCTGTAAAAACCGTGTATTGATCTTAACTTGTTCAGTTAATACCACCGAATCAAAAGTAATGTAGGGGCCAGAATCATAGGCCAAACAAGCAGATACTTCGGCGTTATCCATCTGGACACTATCCAAACGCACTGATGCAAATGGATAACCTGAATCTCCGGAAAATCGAATCAATTTTTCCATGAGTTGGCCTACCTCACGATAATGAAACGGCTTGTTCATGTACAGTTTTTCTTTGTAACCGATCTTTTGCAGCATTACAGCATCCACATTCCCTTGTGCAAGATTCACCCATTGAAAACGATTGCCTAGATGCAAGGTCGCAAGTAGATGATTACTGTCCTTCCAGTATGGGGCTATATCTGCACTTAAAAATCCCTGTTGCTGAAGACTCTGGTGTAGATCAATCAACTGATTGATAAGAATCAGGCTATCGTTTGACCGTTTTTCTATATTATATTTTTCGACCTCCCTGAGATCAATGGCACTACCTTCAAACTCCAGAGAAAAGTCCTGAGAAAACAAGGACCATGGCAATATTACCAAGGACAATGAACCTATAATACTTTGAAAACTGATAGATGAAAAGTTAACTTTACCCAGTAACAAATCTAATGATTCTTTTGGCAGGGATTTACATCCATGTACCCTTTTGTAAACAGGCTTGTCACTATTGTGACTTCCACTTCAGTACTGCTCAAAAGCTTAAAGAACCCCTGTTGAAGGCTCTAAGGAGAGAACTGATCATGCGTCAATATTATCTGTCGGATGAGCCCATATCGACTATATACCTGGGAGGAGGAACCCCCAGTTTGCTTACTCCGGGAGAGATTGAGGAAATCCTCTCATCCATAAAGGAATTTTACCGGGTGACCAAACCCATGGAAATTACTTTGGAGGCAAATCCTGACGATCTTACCCTTGATTACCTGGAAGGACTTTTTACCATTGGTGTAAATAGATTAAGCATCGGAATTCAGTCTTTCCAGCAAAATGTATTGCAATGGATGAACCGAGCTCATGACAGTGAGCAAGCAGTAAGAAGTTTGGAAAATTCAAGATCGGCAGGATTTGCGAACATAAGTATTGATCTGATCTACGGGATACCTCTACCAGAACACAATTATGAATCTGACTTAAGGAAAGCGGTAGCACTAGAGCCTGATCATATTTCTGCTTACAATCTGACCATAGAATCAGGAACAGTGTTTGGACATCAGTTAAAAAAAGGTGTTTTTCAAAAAGTTACAGAAGAAGTAGAAGCAGATTGTTTCGAGCTTACCATGAACATCCTGAGAGCCAATGGATATTTACATTATGAAATATCAAATTTCTCACTTCCGGGTAAGGAATCGGGCCACAATACGGGGTACTGGGAGGGGGAACTATACCTGGGCGTTGGACCCAGCGCTCATTCTTACAACGGTAAAAGCAGACAGTACAATGTTGCCAGCAATGGTCGCTACATACAGAAGATTAAAGATGGGGTGGTCCCATCTGTTTTGGAAGAACTAACTCCTGAACAGCAGATCAACGAATTGATAATGCTGGGACTGCGCACTAGCAAAGGTGTTGACCTTCAGTTGTTGCTGAATGACTTTGAATGGGACCTTACGGCACAAAACAGCAAATATTTGGAAGAGACAATGAACAATGGATTTGTCCATATAAAACATAATAAACTATTATTAACTGATAAAGGAAAGTTTATTGCCGATCGTATTGCCGCAGATCTGTTTGTTAGGGAGTGAAGGATTGAAGAAGTGAGGGAGTGAGGGAGTGAGGCGTCGATTCAAGGAATATCCAGAAATCCCAAAAAAATAATGAAATAGGTCAAATTATTTTATATTTGTAAAGCACCCATCGCTTGTACATGTCCAGTGAAGAAAAAAAGTCATTCCTGCTGCTAAAGTCCATGATTTTTCACTACCACGGATTGGACGAAGATGAAGTTCAAATACTGGAACTTGCAGCTAAAAAACTTGACGCAGTTAAAGAATTAAAATGGGCCAATGAGTTTATTGCGAAGGACTATGGAACCGCTTTTGACCGTGTCAGAACTTACCTGAAAGACACTCTGGGTCAGCTAAAAAAAGATAAGAGATTGTCATACCTCGACCAGGTATGGAAAGCAAATTATCAAAAAGGTTATATTACGGAAATGGAAGCTACCGCCATGTTGAAATTGGCGAAAGATTGGGGCATTGAGTCCGAATTGATTTCTATGGTACGTAGTTAGTCACAAACTCATCATTTCCTTAAATCTGGCGGCCTGCCTCCTGCTAACTTCTACATTTTGCCCTCCTTTCAACTGAACCATTAGCCCTCCATTGAACCAGGGTTCTATCTTTTCAACCCAGCTTAGATTAATAATATGTTTTCTGCTGGCACGAAAAAATGAACGATCGTCCAGTTTTTCATCCAGAGCATTGAGGGATTTATGGATCATGGGACGGTTGCCGTCGAAATAGACCTTTATGTAATTGCCCTCGGATTCAAAAAGTCTTACTTCAGACAATCTTACAAACCAACATCTGTCACCATCCTTAACAAATACTTGGTCTCCTGCTTGTAATTTCTGGGCTTCCAGGTTTTCGGTGTTACTTTGTTGGGACTCAGGAGTATTGCTTATTAGTTTTTTAATGCTTTCCTGCAGACGTTCTTTTTGAATAGGTTTTAATAAATAATCAAGGGCGTTAACCTCAAAGGCCTGCAAGGCATACTCATCATAGGCGGTGGTAAAAATGACGCTCGGAACAGAGTCCAGCATCTCTAAAAGATCAAACCCTGTTTTTCCCGGCATTTGAATGTCCAAAAAAATTAAATCTGGCTTTAACTCAATTATTCTTTGGTATGCGTCATCCACGTTGACAGCTTCTCCGACCACGGTAATTTCCTTTAAGTCTTCAAGTAATGAATTGAGTTCTTTTCGAGCCAAACGTTCATCATCAATGATCAGTGCTTTCATATAGATACCTGTTCTGGGATTGTTACTTCAGTTACTACAAAATTCTTGTCCTGATTGAAAATATTGAATTTTGCCTTATCTCCATACAGCAATTTTAGTCTTTGTACGGTGTTTGCAATGCCGTATCCTGTTTGCTTACCCTGGAGTCCATTGTTATATTGTCCACTGTTTCTGATTTTGATCTTCATCTCTCCGTTACTTACAGTGGTGGTCAATTGCAGCACCCCTCCGTCCACCAGGGTGGCGATTCCATGTTTTATACCATTTTCAACCAAGGTCTGCACCATCAGTGGTGGAACCGTAAAGCGATACGATTCTGGATGAATGTCCAGAATTGTCTGAAGGCGTTCTTCATATCGGACATTTTCTAAATCCAAATAATCCCGAACAGTTCGTAATTCTTCAACAAAGCTAATGAGTTTTTTTTCGTTCATTCCCAGGGTATTTCTGAGAATGTTCGATAGCTGGGTTACCGCCATTTTAGCTTTTTTGGGATTTTCATCAATTAACGCCCTGATACTGTTCAACCCATTGAATATAAAGTGCGGATTGAGCTGTGATTTTAGCATATTTAACTGGATTTCATTTATGCTTGCCTGGTATTGTAGTGCGGATTTATAGTTGTCAAAATAGTGATAAACAAAATAAACCAGTGACCATATAAAATAGAGGAAAAGACTACCAAAAAACTGTGAAACGATCCATCCTAGTAAGTCTTCAGGCTTTACCGTGATACCAAGCAATGTGTTCAAAAGAAGTTCGTACAAGAAACAGCTGATGCTAAGTATTATGATGGCAAGTATTATCCTTGGGATCAATCTGGGGCTCAGAATACGCAACCAACCCCACCGCACAATTAAGTTTCGGTACATATGGGTTGAAAATATAAAATAACCTGTAAGCAAGAGCTGCCCGACTATTTGAGCAGATGCCAATCTGCCATCCGCCAAAGCGAATAGAAAGAGATTGAATAGGGCATATAGAGTCCACCCACCAATCTGACAAATCCAATATATTTTGGTTTTGTTCATACCCATGCCATCCCTTAAGTTAGGATTTTAATGAATTAAAGCCATATTGAGTTTGAGTTTGTGTGTGAGTTTTGAGTGTGAGTATTGGGTTTGAGTGTGTGCCAAGTTTTGCAAATGCAACTGAAGCTGAACCTGATATTCACACTTGGGGAACTCTTTACCCGGAATTGTGATTAGTAAAGAGAACGAGATGTTCATAGTTGATAGATTTTAATGTTTTGGTTTACCCCGCCGGATACCGGCGGGGTTTCTTTATGCCCTTTTTAATTCTTCTAATAAGAATTCCGCGGTATAGCTCTCCTTATTTGTTGCTACTTTTTCAGGGCTGCCTGCGCAAACAATTTGCCCCCCTGCCATTCCACCTTCCGGCCCCAGATCTATAATGTGATCTACGACTTTTATTACGTCCATATTGTGCTCAATAATCAATACAGTATTTCCTTTGCTCACCAGCTTATCCAGCAGCAGCAGTAGATTTTTAACATCTTGAAAATGTAGGCCGGTGGTCGGTTCATCTAAAACATAAAGCGTGCGTCCTGTATCGCGCTTTGACAACTCAGATGAAAGTTTGACCCTTTGTGCTTCTCCTCCAGATAAAGTAGTAGCATGTTGTCCTAGACTAATGTAGCCTAGACCCACATCATTTAGTGTTTTTATCCTTTTCAGAATTTTTGGTTGATGTTCAAAGAAACTTGCCGCCTCCTCTACTGTCATGTCCAATACGTCCGAAATAGACTTTCCTTTGAATCGCACTTCCAGGGTTTCACGATTATATCTTTTTCCCTTGCAGGTCTCACATGGAACCAGCACATCAGGTAAAAAATCCATTTCGATTAATTTCATTCCTCCCCCCCGACAAGTTTCGCATCTGCCCCCTTTTACATTAAATGAGAATCGTCCTGCCTTGTACCCCCGGATCTTAGCTTCAGGTAAATTGGTGTATAAAGCTCGGATGTCAGTAAAGAACCCGGTATAGGTAGCAGGATTGGAGCGAGGTGTCCTTCCAATTGGACTTTGGTCTACCTCTATGACTTTATCGAGGTACTCCACCCCTTTTATAGTGTCATAAGGAAGGGGTTCCTTCTTTGATTTGTAAAACCTGTTTTTTAGAATTGGAATTAAAGTGTCGTGTATCAGTGACGATTTCCCACTACCTGAAACTCCGGTAATGCAGACCATCTTACCTAATGGCAGCTCCAAATCCAGGTTGCGTAAGTTGTGACCTGAAGCTCCATACAATTTCAGTACTTCTCCATTTCCCAAACGCCTGGTATTCGGGACAGGTATTTGTTTTTTACCAGTCAGGTACATAGCAGTAGGACTTCCCTGTTGTAAAAACCGCGCGGGGTCACCCTGAGCTACAATAATCCCCCCATGCCGACCAGCACCAGGTCCAATATCTACAATATGATCGGCATTGAGCATCATCTCTTTGTCATGTTCAACCACCAATATCGAATTCCCCAAGTCCCTTAGGTCTTTTAAGGCTTGAATCAGTCGTTTGTTGTCCCTTTGATGCAGACCAATACTGGGCTCGTCCAGAATATACAGTACACCTACCAGTTGAGTGCCAATTTGAGTGGCCAGACGGATCCGCTGCGACTCTCCTCCAGATAATGTACGTAGAGGTCGATTCAAATGCAGGTAACTCAACCCCACATTCACCAGAAACTTAAGGCGTTTGCGTAACTCCTTCAATATCTCTACCGCAATTACTTTCTGTTTGGGATTCAAACGGGTTTCCAGCCCTTCAAGCCATTTGCTCAGTTGCAGGATGTCCATTTCTGCCAGCTCAGCAATGTTCTTCCCATCTATTTTGAAATGAAGTGACTCCTTTCTCAAACGAGCCCCATTGCATTCAGGGCAACTGATCACATGAGTAAATTCACTTACCCAATTCTGGATCTTTTCCGAACCAGTATCCTTTTGTTTTTCGAGGAAATTTACAATCCCTTCAAATTTAGTGTGCCACTGTTGTCCCGGGTACTTTACAGAATCTACTGCCACAGGAATTTCATCCCCGTGCAAAATAATCTCCAATACATCATTAGGTAACTCCTTAATTGGCGTGGTTATATTGGCACCATATCGTTTAAGTAATGAATTGAGCTTTTTAAAAATCCAAATGTCCCGGTACTCCCCTAAAGGTGCAATACCACCTCTGCTAATACTCAGCCCGGGATCGGGTATTACAGACTCTTTAGTGATTTTAGCAAACGTTCCCAGACCCTTGCAGGTTGGACATGCTCCATATGGCGAGTTAAACGAGAAGGAATTAGGTGCAGGCTCGTCATATGCCAAACCAGAGACTGGGTCCATAAGGAACTTGGAAAAATGATGACTTATCTTTTGTTCATCAATGGCTAAGATCACTCCTTTTCCATGATACAAAGCAGTCTTTATGGAATCATTAAGTCTTGAAATGTCCTTCGAAGTTACTTCCAGACGATCAACTACAATTTCAATGTCATGTATTTTGTAACGATCGACCTGCATTTTAGGAGCCAATTCTACAATTTCCCCATCAAGACGCACTTTGGTGAATCCCATTTTTCGGATTTGCACAAACAGCTCCCGGTAGTGCCCCTTTCTTCCCTTTACTACCGGAGCCAGTAAAATCAGACGAGAATTCGCAAATTCCTTAGCTACATGGTCCACGATCTGAGCCTCTGTTTGCCTGATCATTTTTTTGCCGCTTAAATATGAATAAGCAATCCCTGCACGGGCAAATAGTAATCTTAAAAAATCGTATACCTCGGTAGTGGTGCCAACGGTTGATCTTGGATTCCGGGAAGTAGTCTTTTGCTCAATTGAGATAACAGGGCTCAGGCCATTGATCTTGTCCACATCAGGCCGCTCCATATTACCTATGAACGAACGGGCATAGGCTGAAAAACTTTCCATGTAACGCCTTTGCCCCTCTGCGTAAATAGTGTCAAAAGCTAATGAGGACTTTCCGCTACCACTTATACCGGTAATCACCACCAATTGATTCCTAGGCAGCTTTACGTCAATGTTTTTTAAATTATGCTCTCTGGCACCAAATATTTCAATGTTTTCATACCCGGTGGCGTCATAACCATTGGTTGTAGGCGGGTCAATATGCTGTTGCTTCTTAGCTGACAAGGGGCTAAACCAAGCCACAAAGATACGATATAATCGATGAACGACATGGGGAACATTAGAACATTAGAACATTAGAACATTGGGAACATTGGGAACATTAGAACATTAGAACATTGGGAACATTAGAACATTGGGAACGGGGGAACGATTAAACAATTGATTAACGATTTAGGATTTGGGATTTGTCGGCAACTAAGTTAAAAGTTAACAACTCACGGGCCAACCCATCAATAAACGGCCATGGCTCCCCGCGCATAATTAAATTAACAACTGTATAATTCATAATTCTACAAGTCTGTCTTCAAATCTGTAGCGGTATTGATTGGAATGGAAATAGTATAAATTTCTCCCCTTTTCACAGTCAGTGACTTCCGGCGAAGCCAGGGATTGTGCTTTTTCAATATTTTGTAGTTTATTCCGTGATCTTGAGCGAACAGCACCAGGTCGTCTATAGATTGGGTAATTTCAATTTCTCTTAACAGTTCCTGCTTATATAGATGATCTTCTGGAATCTCGAATCCGTATTTCTCCGGATTGGTGATTAATTCTTTAGCTGCCAAAGCCCTGAACACATAGCGGGAGGTTTCTTCATTCAGTAACAGGTCGAAGTAGGAGTTTACCTTTTGTTCCTCCAATCGATTATTTAGACCTCTGACACCCATATTATAGGATGCCGCCACCAAAGTCCAGCGGCCGAAACTGGTGTAAGCTTTCTTCAAATACTTACACGCCGCCCTGGTGGATTTCAAAGGGTGGTACCGCTCATCAACTTCTTTTGTTACTTCAAGTCCCAGCTCCCGGGCCGTTGGTTTCAGAAATTGCCAGAACCCTACTGCCTTGGCTGGTGAAGTGACATTCAGTAAGCCGCTTTCAATAACCGCTAAATATTTAAAGTCGTCAGGGACTCCCTCCTCCTGGAGAATAGCTTCAATCTGAGGTAACCAGCGATTGGATCTTTTATAAATAAAAATTGAGTTGTTATGCCAGTATGTATTGATGTGTAACTCGCGGTCCAGGCGCTCCCTTACATCCAAAATATTCATTGGAATGGCCTCTCCGGCAAAGGTTAGACTGTCGGGGATTTCCACGGTCACGGTTTTACTCCGGACTACCAATTCAGCAGGTACCTGAAACTCCGTGCTTATTTGACGTACCGGATCTTCTTCACCTGGCTGATTTCTTAGATAGAACAACACCAACACCAGGATGAGCGAGGTAACGGACAATATTAATGGGGCTTGTTTATACATTAGAAGTTAGGAGTAAGCAAATATTTAGAATAGAAGTTGTCAATTATATCAACCGCTTCTGTTGGGGTCTCTACTAAGTGGAACAAGTCCAGGTCACCAGAGCTAATGGTTTGCTCTCGCTCCAACAATGTTTCCTTAATCCACTCCAGTAAGCCTTGCCAATACTGTTTACCCACCAATACAATAGGAAATTGTCCGATCTTTTTAGTCTGGATCAAGGTTATAGCCTCAAATAATTCATCCAGGGTGCCAAAACCACCGGGCATTACTACGAAGCCTTGGGAGTATTTCACAAACATCACCTTGCGGACGAAAAAGTAATCGAAGCTGATCATTTTATCGGGGTCAATGTAGATATTTCCTCCCTGCTCGAAAGGCAAATCAATATTCAACCCTACGGATTTACCATTTTCGCTTTTTGCTCCTTTGTTTGCCGCTTCCATTATTCCAGGTCCTCCCCCAGAGATCACCCCATATCCGTGTCTGACCAGCTTTGCGGCTATTTCTTCGGCCATCTGGTAGTAAGTCTCATGAGGTTTGGTTCTGGCTGAGCCGAAGACTGAAACACAAGGGCCAATCTTAGATAATTTCTCAAACCCCTCCACGAACTCGGCCATCACTTTGAATATCACCCAGGCATCAGAGCTCTTAATTTCATTCCAATCCCGGTCTTTAAATGCCTTTCTGATCCGGCTCTCATTTTCAATTAATTGAAAATCTTCTTTGGCTTTATCCGCTTCGGTCTTTAATCTTCTTTGTCCCATTTTTCCAACCTTTATGTCCCTTGATCTTTCCCCAATAGCGCTTCCTCTAAGGCCGGCCGTAACTCAGCAAACTTGAAATCGTAAGTTGACGATCGGATTTTATTAGCTGAAACCCGGTTTCCACCTAACACCAATTGAGCCATTTCTCCTAGCATGATGGTTAGTACCCAACCAGGTACTGCAGGCAGCCACAACGGTTTTCCCATAACCCTAGCCAGGGACCGGATAAAGTCTTTATTGGTTACAGGCACTGGAGCAACAGCATTGAATATCCCTTCCAAACTGGTGTTGTTCATAACTGCAATAATAATCTGGCAAAGATCATCGATGTGTATCCAACTCATGAATTGTTTGCCTGATCCCAGGACGGCTCCCAAATTCAGACGCACGGGTGCTGCAATTTTAGGAAGAGCTCCGCCTCGATTACTCAATACTATCCCTGTTCTTAACACTGCCACCCTCAATTTTAGTTCTTTAAGCCTCATTATCTCATACTCCCATTGTTTGGTTACCTCTGCCAAAAACCCGTCTCCTGATGGGGCCTTTTCATTGAGCAAGGTGTCCCCTGTATTCAATCCATAGTAACCGATAGCTGAAGCCGATATAAACGCCTCACAGGCGCTTGTTGTGGCTGCTAATTTTTGAAATAGCAGTTTCGTCGATTGCACCCGGCTTTCTAAAATCTCTTCTTTTCGTTTTTTAGTCCATCTTTTATCAGCCACTCCAGCCCCTGCCAGATGTACCACAATATTAGTATTTTCCAATGCTCCTTTCTCGATAAATCCATGGGGAATATTCCAAATGTAGGATTTAACCTGTTTTTTGGAAGTTCTTTGTCGGCCCAGATGGGATACCTGATACCCTGAATCCAGTAAAATCTCTGTTAATCTAGACCCCACCAACCCGGAAGCACCGGTTATCAATACAGTCTTTGGCATAATCACAAGTTAATGATTTGTGGTGGCTGTGTAAACGAGAAGGCCATAATTCCGTAGAAGTATGATACAACGACCAACCCTTCACTTGAGGGAACCAGCAACCTGGCTACTGATTAATAGGTACTTTACTCAATATCTCGTTTAAGATTTCCTGTGTGGTGACGCTATCTGCTTCAGCTTCATAATTTAGCAACAAACGATGATTCATGACATCTAGCGCCACATCCTTAATGTCCTCGGGGAGCACATAGTCCCGTTCGTCAAAGAAGGCTACAGCTTTAGCAGCGAGGTTTAGGTTGATACTGGCTCTGGGAGAAGCCCCAAATTGAATGTAATTGCTGAGTTGCGGCATTCCATAAGCCTCAGGGTCCCGGGTGGCAAATACCAGTTCTACTATATATTGGGCTAATGAATTGCTAAGGTTTACCTTATTGATCTCATTACGAATGGCCACTATGTCCTCTTTGCTTAGGATAGGACTTACTTCACTATTGAAATTCATATCCGACATGCGTAGCATAATTTCCAACTCCTGTTCTTTGGTTGGATAGTCCACATTCACCTTCATCATGAATCTATCCACCTGTGCTTCTGGTAATGGGTAAGTACCCTCTTGTTCCACTGGATTCTGAGTAGCCAAAACCAAAAACGGTCTATCCAATTTGAAGGTGGTCTCCCCAATGGTAACAGTTTTTTCCTGCATTGCCTCCAACAAAGCGGATTGAACTTTGGCCGGTGACCTGTTTACCTCATCCGCCAGGATAATATTGGCGAATATTGGGCCTTTCTTTACTTCAAAATCTCCTTTTTGTTGATTATAGATCATGGTTCCAATCAGATCCGCGGGTAAAAGATCAGGTGTGAACTGAATACGTTGGAAATCTAAATGAAGCACACGAGAAAGCGTATTTACGGTTAATGTCTTAGCCAGGCCGGGTACTCCCTCCAATAGCACATGACCTTGAGTAAACAAACCGATTAACAATCTATTGATCATATAATTCTGCCCCACCACTACTTTCCCTACCTCATGAAACACCTTTTTAATTTTATCCTGGTGCTCTAGTTTCAATTCACTGGACACAGTCTCTTCCACCATGATTTTATTTTTGAAGAATATTAAAAATGTAAAAATACTAAAAAAACCTAATTGCCATATATGATACTCGTTTTCGACTATTAAGGCAATTTATAAGGATCCGTATTTTACACTGACCGTTTTGGTGTTAATTCAATTTATACCAATTGGTATATTTTGTGTAAACTTGAGTGAGACTTGCAAAGATGACTAAGTCAAAACTTAAGAAATCAGCCCGGACCAGACAGTTCATAATAGAAAAAGCGGCCCCAATATTCAATAAAAAGGGTTATTCTGGCACTTCAATGCATGATCTCACAGAAGCCACCGGCCTCACCAAGGGGGGTATCTATGGAAATTTTGAGAACAAAGATGAAATAGCCGCGGCGGCATTTGAATACAACAGTCAACATATATTAGAGCAAATTAAGGTTAGCGTTCTTTCCCAAAAGTCTGCTAAAGACAAACTTTTAGCTATCACCGGATTTTATCGCAAATATTTGTACGAAAGGAAATTAAGTGGAGGTTGCCCATTGTTGAACACCGCGGTAGAAGCCGATGACATGTATCCAAACCTTCGAGAAATGGTCCTCAGGTCTTTGGACTACATCCGAAGGTCTTTCATTTACATTATAAATGAGGGGATCAAACAAGGAGAATTCCGAAAAAACATTGACCCAGACTATTATGCAACCGTATTCCTGGGCCTAATTGAAGGAGGAATTATGCAAATGAAGATATATAATAAATCCAGATTCCTTACTGACTGTTTATTGCAAATAGAGCAACTGGTGGAAGATCTCACTTGGTAGTCAAGAAATAATATACCGATCGGTATATTTTATTAAATGATCAGAGCGATACGAACTCTACTCGGCGATTGGCGGCCTTTCCTTCCGGACTATTGTTTTCTGCCACCGGCGTTGTTTCACCTTTTCCCTCCACGGATAACCGGTTAGCCGCTATTCCAAAGTCATCAACTAACGCCGTTTTGACAGATTCAGCCCGGCTTTGTGAGAGGTCTTTGTTATTGTCCTCTGAACCATCACTATCGGTGTGTCCAATGATGTTCAAATTCATTTCGCTCTCTTCCATGGCCAGGGCAATCTGTCGGATGACTCCATAGGATTCCGGTTTAATGTTGGCTGAATTGACATCAAAGAGTATCCCATTGGTGGATACCATACCTTCTTTTAATAGCTGGTTTCTTAGGTCAAGGCCACCCTCGGCAATTTTAAGATTGCGGATGTATATGTCCTCCTTACCGTCTTTAAAGCTATACGGTCGGAATTTCAAGTACTTAATTGTATTTCCCGGAGGGATCAATCTCGGGATATCCACATATTTTTTCTCATTTATCCAAAGACGTAAACGGGTCTTATTTACAGCAATTGACACATGCGGTTGATTATTAAGTACCTGCTGCCGTATGTCTCCTTGTACAGTATTGCTAATTACAGTCCTGCGATTCACCACATTTCTAATCTGAAAACCGATTGGATGATACTGACAAAACGGTATCCTTACCCAAGCCAAATTTGGCCCTGGTCTAAACTGATTATTATCATCCAGTATGATCTCAATTAATGCGGCCGAACTGGTTTTCTTGTCAATACCTCTGGCGGCCAAATCAAATTCAATTGTATACTCCTCAGGTAATTCCCTGGGCAAATCCGGCACATAGTCAGAACCGCTTTTTAATTGAAACCACTTATCGCCTGAGCTGCCAAAAGTAACCACCTCCCCGGTACCATCGGTATTCCAACGGGCCGGAAAATCGCCCACAGCATCCTCTTCAAAGTCTTCAAACACCATCAGTAGCTCACCGGGGACATAATCAAATTTTGTATTGACCTGAAATTCCGCGGTAGTAGCGGCAACGGTGGTAGCGCCGGCATTGGTGCTTTCAGTGGCAGTATTCACACCTCCGTTTGAAGTCTGGGTTGCCGGATTCTGACTGTCCTTCGAATCTTCTCCATTTCCTGTAACCGCATCATCAACACCACCCTCTACCTTATCTAAGCCCTTATCGACGCCCCGATCAAATTTTCTATCAATCCTTTGATCTATTTTTTGCTTGATCCTCTTTCCCAAGTTTTTCAATTGGGCATTAGAGTTGATTGAAACCAGCGAAATAGCCAGAATTAGTAGATATGGGAGTAAGGATTTCATGATCGAATATGTTTAGTGGCTCCTGTATTTAAACAGGGAAGTTTAATTTAATTAAAATTTTTCTAAAATGTTCCGGAATAAAGGCCTCTCTGTTGGCAATATGTTCAATTAATACGTATTTTTTCAACCCTGATATCAATCGAAAAACACCATCATCATGTCATTCCGATCAATATTAATGGCAATAGTTGCCCTTATCTCATCAACTCAAATACATTCTCAGTCATGTAGTTCCTACTACTCAATGGAAGAGGGCACCAGATGGGTAATGGAATCCTATAGTAATCTGGACGAATTGGTCAGTAAATCAATCAAAACGGTACAAGAGTCTATAACATCCGCGGATGGTGGATTATCAGGGAAAATGCAAGGCGAAGTGACTGATAGCAAAGGCCAGGTCATTGGCGTTATTGATTACCAGGTAAAATGCCAGGACGGCAATTACTTTGTTTCAATGAATTCATTATTGAATCCGGGACAAATGAACGCTTATGAAAATATGGAAGTTAAGATTGACGGGGACTTTCTTGAACTTCCTTCTGACCTGCAGCCCGGGATGACCTTGCCAGATGCTTCTGTTAAAATAAAAATGCAGAAATCCGGTATTGAAATGATGAGTTTAGCCATTCAGATCTTCGATCGGCAGGTAGAAAAATTTGAAACCATTACCACACCTGCCGGAACCTTTAAATGCGCAAAAATTGTGTACAGCACACAATCCCAAATGGGACAAGCCATACCAATTAATGTTAAAACATCCGGTGCAGAATGGTTGTCAAAAGGCACCGGTATGATAAAATCCGAGCAGTACGATGAAAATCAGAACTTGCTGTCGTATAGTTTGTTGACGGAGTATAACCAGTAATCATTTCAAAAAAAGATATTGCCCGAAAAGTCAATACAAGATAAAAAAGTAGCTCGATCTGTGGCTGATCACATATGAGAAGAACCAAACATTTCAAGAAGTACGTTATTGCTTTTTTGGCGCTGGTGAATTTAACTACAGCGCAATCACAAAATGCTTTTTCTTACAATACAGCAAGAAATGGTAAAGTATTTAAAATTTTTCAGTTTCCGAGAAACCTAATGCCGCGAATTGATGGGCAGATCGAAGATTGGGAAATGGTCCCGGAATCTTACGTATATGGCACCGATCTTTTGAAAGATACAGAAGACGGACTTGGGAGTATTGATACTAATGATCTAGATGTAAAGGTAACTGTGGGTTGGGTAAAGGGGATAAACCGACTATACTTTTTGTATGAGGCGTATGATGATTATTGGGATTTTGGTCGGTTCAGCAATAAGGGATACCTCAATGATATATTTGAGGTAGTGGTTGATGGGAACCTTTCCGGAGGCCCTTTTATTTTTAACCCAGTGTATAAAAAGGAGGATTTGAAATGGGCCAGCCATACCGCCTCATACCTGGAAAATCATTTTTCTTTTAGCGGAGTTCACGCCCAAAACTATCACATCTATACTCCTCCGGTTAACCATGCATGGGTTCTGATTTGGGGCAATCAACATTGGATAGCTGAGTTCCCTCACTCGAATTATGCTTATAATTATGATTTCAAGCATGGTGGAAGTGGAAAATTGGTGCTCGAGTTTTGGATTACCCCCTATGATTTTGCACCCTATGAAGGCCCCGGTAACGCTATCGAATCCCAACTCGAAGAAGGAAAGGTAATAGGCCTTTCCTGGTCAATACTGGATTTTGACGGGTCAGAAAGAGAGGGCCATATCAACTTATCTCATGATGCCCGGATGGTCAAGGACGCTTCATATCTTTGTGCATTTGAACTAATGCTGCTGGAAAATCAATTCTTTGAACCAATCCGAGCGGAATGGTCATTTAAAGTGATTGATATGAATAGCAGAACCGTTGCTTTTCATGACCAATCACTAGGTGAAATCAGCAAATGGGAATGGGACTTCGGAGATGGAAATTTTTCGAATGACCAACATCCTATTTATCAGTTTGAAGAAAAAGGCGTACATAAGGTGGTGACCTTGACGGTGGAGGGCCCTGATGGCAAATCCAAAAGAACACGATATTGGGAAGTTATGATAAGGTGACGCTTATGTCATGCTGCTGACCCGATTATTCCTCTGAAAGACCAATCTTATCAAACGGGATTTCCTCAAATCCTTCTAATTTCTGATAGACTAAAGCATCTTTTGTAAGCCTAAAATCGAGCGCTTCAATATCAACAAATCCGGGATTGTCTTCAGGATCCAGTAATAAATTATTCTCAAAGGTACTTACCTCTTTAACGATATCCGCCAATATAAACGGCTGGGTACGATAAAGTAGGTTGTTTGTTATAATGCTACCACTGGGATAACCTGGGTGGTGCTCAAGAATAACCGCCAATTTTGGGTATCGTGTTTTCCAGACCTCGCTTTGATAGGGAACCTTTCGCAGTTGAAGGAACAAGGTGCCCTTATCAGGGTCCATTGCACCAGCAAACCAGGAATCGAGACGGTATGCCCGATCATCATAATACATCGATTCTCTACAATCTACCATCACATTATTGTGAATTTTGTGGTCTCTGCCACCTCCTATATGAAATGCACGGGCTACTTTGTAAAAAACATTACCATATGCTTCTACGCTACTCATGGCATCGTCAAGATATATGCCAAACACCCCAACCCGTCCATGCAATCCTTCTATATGATGGAAGAAATTATAGCGAATTACATTACCACGATAAGTCCAATCCCGGCCAGAGTAAACCACACCGGCATCATCAACTTCCTGGTTCACATGATGTATCTCATTATATTCAATGACATGGTCATTGCCACTGAAGCGAATAGCGGAGTGTGGTGCATTATGAATTAAATTATGGGAAACCCTATTGCCTACACCATATATTTGAATGGCCTCGCTGTAGGTTTTTTGCAGACGTGAGTAGTCATGAATATGATTGTTTTCAGCAAAATTATTCCCTGGTGTTAGTGTTTCTCTATCCCCGCCGCGGATTAATATGCCTCCTTTGCCAGTATCATATATCTCACAATTACGGACACCATTGTTAAACCCTCCATCTGTTGCTGGATCATTACCGTTTAGGTGGTCGTTTCCGATCACCACTGCCTTTCGTCCCAATCTCCTGAAAGTACAACCTGCTATCAAGTTATTTCTTCCATTAATTACTTGCACTCCGTGACCCCGGCTCACTTCAAAGGTGATATTTTCAAACCGTATATTTTGGGTCTCAGTCATCACCACCAAGGGGTCTTTTAACATTGAAAGCTTGATGTCAGTATGCTCGATTTTGGAGGGTGGATAGAAATATAAAATTCCAGTTTTTCTATCCAGGAACCATTCACCTGGACTGTCGATCTCTTCCAGGAGGTTGAATACATAAAAACGCTGGGCTTTACGAACTCCGTACCAACTGGCCTGAATAGTTGAAATCTCCTTTTTCAGGGTATCAATTTTAGATATCTGTACAATTCCATCTGCCCAATCCCAATACCAATACCCAAAAAGCCATACGTCATCAGCATTGGTCCATCGATTTGGTCTATCCCCTAAATAGTTAAATACAAACCCACGCCAGGGATCATCGCGTTTCTCAGGAGGAACGTAATATCTTGTACCGGGAAGAATATCTGATTGATAGTTACGAGGGTCACTACCTGGATCTACAATTTCGGCTATGTTCTCATAACCCGTGTTTGGCCATCTGGCTATTGACATAGCTTTACCTTCAAAAAACAGCTCGGGGGTTGGCGCTACCGCTGGAAAGCCCATACCTGTTTGGACTATGGAGCCATACTCTGTAATACCCATAGCTTTGAGATTTATTTGCAATATGTGGTTACGAGATTGCATGGGAAGTCGATTCAGTATTGAAGGATCGGAAACGGGCTTGAATTTGTCCGGAGGCAATGCATGCCCACCATGAATGCTTACTTTCTCATCTTGATAGCCACTGTATACTACAGGAATAGAATCTTCACCTGAATCACCATCGTCGAGCATGAATGAAGAGGTAATCGAATAATCGCCTTCCCTTAAATAAACCTTAAATCCAACGGCAGGTGGTAGTTCATTTTTGTCCTTTACTTCTCTTATGGCATCCCTTGCTCTTTCAAGAGAAGCAAATGGCTGCGTTATCGAACCTGAATTTTGATCATTGCCATTTGGGGATATAAAGAACTCCGTTTGTGGCTTGCTGCACGAAATAATGGTGAGCATGGCAATTGCAAAAAGGGATGGGTACAATTGTCCATTGACCAGAGGATTGAACTGTTTGATCTGAAACATGATCTTTTTAGCTACCAGGTACGTTCCATAAAGAATTCATCCAATTGTGCCTTGGTCATCCTGATTTTTGATGGATTTTCATCTAACCATTTAAGAAAATCCTCTCGGATTTTAGTACTCCACCTTGCATCTATTTCTCCTGGAGTATATCTTCCTTCCCGAAGGCATAGGTGCCCAAATTCGTCTTTCAGTGAAGTAAATTCACCTTTGACCACCACTTCTTCTGCCAGGTGGGGTGGAATAAAAATTATACCTCCTCTCTTGGCCAGTACCACATCCCCTGGAACTACCGTCACCTCACCTATTCTAATCAAAGTATTTATTCCTGTTAGCATCATTTCCATCTGGTAAGATGGATGCGATCCCTTGACAAACGCATTAAAACCATCAATGCCTTCCAATCCCTCAAGGTCTCGTAACGAACCGTTAAACACTACTCCGTTTTTGGACTTGGCATAAATTGATGTTCCCAGGTTATCCCCTATTATTGGTCCTTCGTTAATCTTGCCATAAGAGTCGGCAACATATAAGTCTCCTTCCTGCAGCAGGTCTATTGGCCAACTTACCATATCGCCGATATATCCTTTTTCAACACCTACTTTTTCCAAAACTTCTCGTACAGTTACCCGTTTTGGCATATATTGAGCAGTTAGCGCTCTGCCAACCATGGGTTGGTCAGGATGCACTATTAACCACTCTCCGCAAAATTGATTCTTGTATCCATTGTTCCTCAATATTGACCATGCCTGTTCCAGGGAAATTTTTTTAGTTCTGTTCAAAATATCATCTGAGACCTTAGGACGACCATCAGCAAATCGCTCCCCGTCCCAATTTGAGGTTAGGGAAATTATTTGCTCTTTGCCAAGTAAAAGGTCCTGAGCAAAAAGGGCCATTGGGCTGCCAAATGCCACAAATGCTGCCACAACAATTAAAGATTTGATTTTCATAACTTTATATTTGATAGATCCGATCTGCATTTCTATTATATATTTGAAGTAATTCATTATTTGAAAGCCCCTTAGTCAACTCTTCGAATGCTAATGACCAGCTAAGGTAGGATCCAGCAAGCAAAACCACCGGCCAATCACCGCCGTACATCAATCTTTCTATTCCAAAAGATTCCGAGACCTGCATAAAATATGGCTCCAATAAACTTACTGTCCAGTCCTTTCCAGATTTAGTGATGATCCCGGAAACTTTGCAAAAAACGTTGGGCAATTCTGAAATTGCCTTTATTCCGGCTTTCCATATTTCCATTTCTCCAGTTTTAATATCTGGATTGCCCATATGGTCCAGAACAAAGGTATTGTTGGGGCACTGCCTTATCAATTTAGCAGCATTTGACAGTCCATGATATGAAACATTCAAATCATAAGTAAGATTGTCCGCAACCAATAAATCCAATCCATCGAGAAATTTGTCTGATTCATGAGCATTTTTGGGAAATCCACATCGGATCCCCTTTAATAATTTTAGATTGGTTAACCTTTGAAGATCGGATGAAACGATCTTCCCCTGACTGATGTCTAGGTTTGCAATGATTCCTTTTACTCTTGGATCCTTTTCAGGCAATGAAGACACCCATGTGGATTCCTGGATTCCCAATCCAGCTGCTGCCCCGCTCTCGACAAAGAGAATTTTCCCGATATTTGACTTCTTGGACGCTTCTTGAAAGTCCTCAATAGAGAATGCCCTGTTGATTTCCGGAGCGTTTTTTAACCAATGGTAATCAAACTGGTCAAGATCAAAAAAGTGAACATGTGTATCCGTCTTTGATATTTTTCTGGGACGATCCTTTGCTTCATTGGTTTCCTGGGCATAACAATCAGTCATCAGGAGACCAGCGGCCCCTAAAATGCTCTTTTGGGTAAATTTTCGTCGGTTTATCACTAACATTTTCCGGTTGTGCTAAATTTCATCTATAATATCAGTTATCGTTAACTACATGCCATGGAAAACGGTACGAAGGCGGATTAGTAAATCGATCTATTCCAATTTCCAATAGAATAGAAGTAGAAGCTGGAAGTAAAATTTTTACATACTTGCCATCGACAGGTTTAGATTGTTTCTCTTGAGGCCCCCCGGCTTCGTCTGTAGTCAAGTACCGAATGTTGGTAAACTGATGTTCTCCAAATGCTCCAGCCTGGATAATTAGTTGCCTTTTTTCAACAGGATCCAAATTTACTAGTCTTAGCGACACTTGATCTTCCTCGAGCCCTTCAACCAGTGCAGATACCTCGGAAGGTAGCCCCGGCCGGTTATTTTCAATATCATAATAACGAACAACTGCACGAAGTAAGCCACCAAAGTAAATAGTTTGGGGTGTACCCATAGTTGTCTGCTGCAGCGCTTTAATTATCACTGGATTATTTGGATAGGTATCGTCGCCATTAATTTCCGTAATGGCTCTGGGGTCATTTCTCATGAATTCCATGCGATTAGTCATTTCTTGAAAATCTGCTTTTAAGGCTTCCAGGGGCCAGCCGGGGTTCTTTCCAGCATAATACATCAATCTGGCATATTCACTTTTTCCCATGGTCCGATCACCTTGAATCATTTCCTGACTCCAGTCAAAGGGCTCCCCAGGTTTGTACTTTACAGAATCCAAATGGTCCAAGGTGTTTTGACCCCAAATTCCTTCCATATTGAGGGGTCTGTATTTTTGTCCCTGGTGCACTGTTTTTATCATTTGCCAATCCTTGGATTCCATTGAAGCATGCCATAAATGCGCCAGGTCTCTGATCATTATGGGTCTAAAGCTGTGCCACCCATTTGCATTTCTTCGATAGGGGACCAAAACCTGTCCTTCTGGCGTGGTGATGGATCGCTTCATAAGTTGATTAATCTGAGAGCGTAAAAGGTCCAGATACTTTTTATCCCCGGACAGTAAATAAGCACATTCCGAGGCAACACTAAGAGAAGCAAACATCATCATCACCCCATATCTTCCATACCATCCGTAAAGCCCGCCCCACCATTGGCCATTTCTATACTCACCAATCTTACCATTTAACCCAATATTATCCGGTAATATGCCATTGTTCTGCTCAATCCGCTCCATCCAGGAGTCGGCATAATCGAGTACCCACTTTTTGTACTTTTCTTCTCCGGTATATAGGTATGCATTGGTGATTAGCCCGGTTGAACCAAGATTTACAGGTACATCAGTACGTGTTATCATGCTATCGTAAAGAGATTGAATTTCCCTTCGTCTTTCGGGGCTTTCGTGCCAATTAGGTTCAAGCTCTTTTACTATTGGGTATAAAGAAGCATGTCCGTATCTAAGGTTGTAAACAGCATCGGAAGAAGCTCTGGGACCACGGCTTCCGGTAAATATTGAACGAATAAGCATCTGATTAGGGTCGAAGTTTGGGGCTTCAGGATCTTCACCCATATAAAAACCAGCAAATCGTTTCGCCCGTGTAATATTTTCAGGTATGGTTGGACCTCCCAATGCGAGGTTGTAAAACAAGGTCATCCCTTCACTAATGTGAAAAAAATCATCATCAGGTGGGAACTCTTTATACAATTTGTGAAAATAATTCCCTGAATCAGGCAGGTGTGGGGTACTGCTGCGGGTAATTCCGTTATATGCTGTTAAAGCCCGACCAAAGAATCTCTTGTCTGCCCCAATCATATAAAAGTCAGGCCAATTATAGAACATTTCATAAAGGTCGTCATAGGGTCCCTGGCTGATGGTTGTGCCTCCCTCATTCATAAAGCGCTGCCAATAAAAATCGCCTGAATCCTCCATGGCATCAATAAGCCTCCGCTGCATTAACGCCCAATCCGGGGGCGCTTCAATGGTGGTAGCCTGAATGGTTGGCAGATCCAGTTTAGCGGCGGTTTGGCCTGCACACCAGTCAAAACAGCCGACAGAAAAAATGATTATAAGCAGGTGACTGTTAACAAGGATCCTCGCTGAAGCATGAGATTTCATAATCATTTCAATCTAATATTGAACTTTTAACAATTGCGCCATTCCTTTTGTACCGTATTCGATAAAAGTGGAAAACCATTTCTTGGGTGCATAAAAATTGATTACACTGGGGCTTTTTCCAAAAATTGCCTTACCATGGTAAATCATCCAAATCCGGAAGGCCCAAAATGAACTGTGTGATTTCCTCCGCTTCTGTTTCTTTAAGTGATGGATTAGCCGGCATAGCAATATTTCCTGGCCAATTTCCGGTCCCTCCTGCAATGATTTTCTTAGGAAGAAAAGTTCCTGCAGAGTCAATATTGCCATATCGTTTGGCAATCTCTTTGAAACTAGGTCCTACCAACTTTGTCTCTACCTGATGACAACTTAAGCAGTTGTTGCTTAGTAAAAGCTTTAATACCGCAGAATTTTCTATTTTTTCCGTTCCTAAGTCATGGATATTATTGGCCGACACTTTTTGGTCCCGTTGAGGCGAGGGCTTTCCTTCAGCATAAGAGATCCTTTTCAAACTTGCATCCGGATTAGCTTTGTACCCGCTACTTCCGTATTCCAGCAAATACAATGAGCCATCGGGGCCGAATTTCATATCGATGATTTTAGTAAATTTCAGGGAAGGCAAAAATGGATCAATCCCTACGATATCAAAATTTTCATTTAGTTCAACGGTCATAATCCAATCGCGCACCCAGTCATATAAAAAAAGTTTCCCATTGAAATGAGATGGAAACTGTTTGGATGACTCCGGGTAATCCCCTATATAGTATTTCGGGCCCACCATGATATTCATACCGCCGCTACCGAGATAAGGAAAGTCTGAATGCTCTCCCTTTGAATACCAAAATGCAGCTTCTTTGGCTGGCAATAATTCCTTTCTCCCGGTATTATTGGGTGAATTATTGGTTATATTGTCTGGATCAAAGAACGGGCCCAGACTATCGGTTTCATAGTTAAAATCTCTATAAGGCTTATTATCTGCAACTAAATATGGCCAACCATAATAACCTGCAGTTTTAGCAATGTTCAGTTCATCATAGCCCTTGGGCCCTTTTTCACCATTCTCCACAGCATCCGGACCAACATCTCCAAAATATAACAGGTACAGGTCTGTATGCGGATCCAGAATAAATCTATAGGGGTTTCGGCATCCCATTACATATACTTCAGGCTTGGTGAGACCATCTGAATCCGGGAAGAGATTTCCTTTGGGGATGGTATAGGTTCCATCCTTTTCAGGGTGTATGCGATTGATTTTGCCCTGTAAATTATTAGTATTGGCGGATGTACTTTGGGAATCGTTTTCCTTTTTGCGTTCATCTATTTGAGCATAACCAGCTACTTCTCCGGTTTGAACAGTAAAATCTCCAATAGCAAAATACAAATTCCCCTTTGAATCAAATTCCATGGCATTTATCCCGTGCCAGCCATTCTCAATATCAATTGGAATTTCTAATAAAACACGTTCCGACTGGATAAAGAAGGAATCTGCTGTAATCTTAAAACGAGAAATCCGGTGATGAGCCGAATCGGCCAGAGGGGTATAAGAAAAGAAGACAAATCCACTATTTTCGAAATTCGGATCCAATGCAATGCCATTTAGCCCATTGGATTGAGAAGAAACTACTGGAAGTACTCCAATAGTTTTTATTGAGGCTTGCGCTGATTCATATAGTTTGATTGCTCCCGCTCTTTCTATAATCATCACATCTCCATTTTCCATTACTTCCATTTCTATCGGTTCGTTGAATGACATTGCCAGTGTGTCAATCACAAACCAATGGTCAGGCGGAGCAAGTATAGTGGCTTTGGAGGTGCTGTCTCGTTCGGCTTCACATCCAAGAAGCAAAGAAGCAAGTGATATTAATATTATGTTTTTCAAATGGTTTAAAATATTATCTGATTTTTGTCTTCCTAGTAATCAATTACGGTAATTCTTACAAGCAGGGGGTCACTGGTTCGAATCCAGCAGGTCCCATACGACAAAGACCTCTGGTAACCCGGAGCGTGCTCATAAGAGTGAAGAAACGAAAAGGTAAGCCGCAGATGAGCGCGTTCATTCTGTTACATCTTCCTAACGGTAAAATGGTTCCCAGGTCAGCCAACGTGGACCGTACTTCATCTCTTGACCACCAACCTCGACCGCACCCAGGTCCGGAGCTTTACCTACGAAATCGTCGTTGATGGTGGGAATGATCACACCAGCATCCACGGCTTTGCTGTGGGGTTTGAGTCGAAAATTCAGGTCCATCGCATGATATACCGCATATACATTGTCGGGATTTGGCGGTGACAGATTCTCAAAGATGTCGTAGTCGACTTCTATGCTGTGAACTTCCTGTCCTGTCGCGGCGCTGAAGTCACCAAGCGTTTCAAAAGTTTTCCAGTCTTCAGGTTTAGGCTGATAGACTATTTCTCCTGGAGGAGGCGACATCCAGCTGTATTGGGCCTCTACACCATTATTCGGCCGGTATCCATTATAGTCGGATGAATTGATGCTGTGTGAGTTTCCAATGCGCATGATACCACGACCAGGAGCGTCACGACCTAAAATGAGATTATTTCGATAATGCATGTTCGCTGCGGTTCCACCGATCTGGTTTTCGCAAATGATGGTATTGTGAAATACGAATAACCCGGCGGGCTTGCCACCAAACTTCAAGGCCACCCCACGTGGGATATTATAGAGCGTATTGCGAAAATAGTAGGCTGGGCCGCCAAAAACAGGCTGGGCGCTCAAGCCCCCCATACTCGCGTTGGTTCCGCGGTTATTGAATATCCGAATGTTATGCACGCCACCATCGGATTCGATAAAATCGTCATTTGACATATGTATATCGTTTCCGTAAATATCGATTGAAGAGGCTCTACGTTCCGGATCATTCTCCGGTGTGCCATAAGTTGAAATTCCGATGGCATCGTGGAAATAGGCTATAGCGTTTCGAGCGATGACATGTCCTGGTCCATACACCTTTATCCCGTAGTAGCTTACCATTCGGTGGGATTTGTAGAGTGGCTCAGGCCAGCTCTTTTTATCAGGTGTTCTTGACCGTCCTCCCCATCCAATGAGACGAAAGCGATCGTCCCGACCGATAATAAGATTGTCGGCGATATAGAAATCCGAGGAACCGGCATATTCGGTCCATACAGCAGCACCTACGTTTTCAAAACGGCAATTCTTCACTGTAAGACCGACGGCTCCAGCGACTTCCTTTTGGCCGGCAAAGATGGCGATATCCGTGTTGCGGAATGTAAGTCCTTCAAAGATGTGATAGCTGGATGCCATAACATCGAAGAGACGGTGATTGTTGTCTCCATCGATCACTACTTCGCCATCGCCGGCAGACTTTATAGTAATGGGCTTTTCGGGTGTACCCTTTAAGGTTAGAGACATCAATCCGTCGAAAGGTGTCATCATCGGGTCCACATAATCCAATCGCTCTACCCGGTAGAGCCCGGCGTGCATGAGCAGGATGTCGCCTGCTTGAACTCGTTGTTCCCATACTACAGACCAATCGCCTAGACCTGCGCCATAGTAGGCCTGCAGGACACCGGTGAAGCTGGGTTCCTCGCGGGGACCTTCAAAGTCGGCTGGATATAGATGCAAGATCCGACCCCCTGTGTAGGACTGTGGCTCGGTACGAGTGGTTACTTTGACCGTATGATTAGCCTCGCCGGTGACTCCATCGGGATCCGACATCTGGAAGCGGCATTCGTATTCGGTACCAGGTTGCAAATTGAGAATACTCCCCGCAAAAGCATCGGGCACCGTGTAGTCAAGATGCTCCCGGGCGCGAAAGATGCGTTCTCCTCCTATCCGCACAAGTGGCAGGGCAGTACGCCATGAAGATTCTCCAACGGCGCGAAATTGAACATCGACTTCAGCATTGCGATTGGCATCACCGGAGATTGGCCATTCAAATCCAAGATTGAGCAAAGTGGGATGTTCGACGGTGAACTTACCGGCGACCGTAGCGTCTTGGGCGGAAATCACTCCGTAGGCCAGGAAAGCGAGGCATTGAATACAAATGAGCTTATACATGATTAATAAGATTATTGACTAAATAAAATACCAATTGAAATTGGTTACTACGCATCTAATGTAATAATATACATTTGGCAGCAAATTTGTCTGGCTCAACAACCTGATTTAAATCAGATACTAATGATAATCACGGATTTAAAACACAAACTTTTTGTACATTAAGGCTATGAACAATACTGTTAATGATTTCTTAATAACATCCAATTCATTGGCTATTATCTGCCTGGTATTTTGCATTTTCCACACCAACCCAGTAGCTGGACAATCAACACTGCCCTTACCCTACACACTGAGCGCAGACCAGATGTTGAAATACACCCAGCTCTATACTGGTAAACGATTTC
>PVMS01006839.1_pt1 | contig 52607 bp, 54 predicted proteins | sample 1853461 | NCBI WGS metagenome assembly PVMS01 (sample SAMN08582032, study PRJNA380276) | Marine sediment metagenome, whole genome shotgun sequencing project. | isolation source: ocean sediment barecode stripped | collected 2017
AGATCACAAAGTTTTACACAATGGTCACAGAGAACCATTAATTACTCTTTTAATTCCATTTTTTAATAATGACACGTTGAAGTTAATAAGCAATCCAAGCTTGTAATCTCCTAATTTCATGTATGTTAGTATTTGAGCCAAATGCACATCATTTAACGCTTCTACACTTTTTAATTCTATAACAACTCTATTCTCAACTAAGATATCTATTCTATAACCACATTCGAGTTCGACTTCCTCAAATATCAAAGGCATAAGTTTTTCTTTTTGAACTTGAAGTCCAATTTGGTTTAATTTATAAAACAAACATTCTTGATAAGCACTTTCCAATAACCCAGGTCCTAATGCTTTATGAACCTCTATTGCCTGACCAATTATTTTGCTCGCTATTTCATTTTCTGTCATATTTTGTGATCTTTGTGCCTACTTAGTGAACTTTGTGGTTTATCTTTTTTTTAACCACAGAGGGCACTAAGTTTTGCAAGGAACTCACAGCGTACTTTGTGTCTCCTTGGTGTACTTTGTGGTTTACCTTTTATTCAACAACAGAGGACGCTACGTTTTGCATGGATCTCACAGTATACTTTGTTTCTCCTTAGTGCTCTTTGTGGTTAAAAAATTTATTATTTCATATTATACTCTTAATAGTGCATTGTCAATGGTTAGTTCTATGGCAATGTAAAAGTGTACATATAAATATCGATATTGTTTTGAATCTTTAATAGAAAGATTTTATTAATGATTCTCCTCTGTAAAAAGCAATAATTCGAACCAAAGAAACCGAATAAAAATAGTTTTAAAATTTGTGTTTCCCTATTTTTGTCGATAGTGAAATAAATTTCTCTTAAACATCAGAAGTTTTATAATTATTATTTTCTCTGCTTAGAAGTGATATATAGTCGGCATCAATTTGGACCTTAAAAAGTATACATCTGAATTTAAATACAATTTTAAATTGGCCTACCCGATCATGATTGGCCATTTGGGGCACGTATTAGTGGGTTTAGCAGATAATATAATGGTTGGAAGATTAGGGGCTGCACCTTTGGCTGCAGTTTCTTTAGGTAATAGTTTTGTGTTTATAGCCTTTTCGTTAGGAATAGGGTTTTCCTTTGCGATTACGCCGTTAATTGCTGAGGCTGATGGTGAAAATGATATAGAAAAAGGCAGAAAACATTTTCAACATGGATTAATTTTATGTACCCTGCTGGGACTTTCAATGTTTTTTATGCTGATAATTGCAACTCCGGTAATGAGATATATGGATCAACCGCCAGAGGTGGTAGAACTAGCAATACCGTATTTAAATATCACGGCCTTTTCCATGATTCCTTTAATGATCTTTCAGGCTTTTAAACAATTCACCGATGGCCTGTCACAGACAAAATACGGGATGTACGCAACAGTCATTGCCAACATCCTCAATGTTATTCTGAATTTTCTACTTATCTACGGGTTATGGATCTTTCCTCGTCTGGAGTTAGTTGGTGCCGCCATTGGAACATTAATTTCCAGAATTGTTATGGTAGTTTTTATCGTTCTCATATTACGATCAAAGGATAAATTTATTCCCTTTTTTAGAAGAATTAAATTCAGGGAAATTCAAAATTCTGAATTTTATAAAATTATCGCCTTGGGATTTCCTACTGCCATGCAAATGCTTTTTGAGGTGGGTGTCTTTACTGCGGCCATTTGGTTGGCAGGCACCTTAGGAACAATTGATCAGGCTTCCAACCAAATAGCGCTTAATTTAGCATCGATGACCTTTATGATTGCTGTAGGATTAGGTGTAACGGCAACGATTAGAGTTGGTAATCAAAAAGGCTTGAAAAACTTCTCGGAACTTAAAAGAATTAGTGTTTCTATATTTTTGCAGGTTTTTATTATCGAGTTTTGTTTTGCGATTGGTTTTTTTGTTTTCAAAGACGTACTACCCCTCGTTTATATAGACGATATTCTGGTTGTTGAAACTGCCGCTTCACTCTTGCTAATTGCTGGATTATTTCAATTATCAGATGGATTTCAAGTGGTGGTACTCGGAGCTCTTAGAGGGATGCAAGATGTTAAAGTGCCAACATATATTACCTTTGTTGCTTATTGGGTCATTGGATTTCCCATAAGCTATCTCTTGGGCTTAGTTTATGGTTTAGGTTCACAAGGAATATGGATAGGCTTGTTAGCAGGCTTAACTGCCTCGGCAATTTTATTATTTTTACGATTTAATTATTTGACTAATAGATTAATACAGACAGGTAGCTAAATGGGAGTCGTTTTACATCAGTCGTTTAAGAATACGTTAATTATTTTTATTGGTTTCACTATTGGTGGGATCAATGTACTCTTTTTGTATACGCATTTTTTGCAGGCAGAATATTTTGGTTTGGTGACTTTTTTATTATCTGCTTCCAATATTTTGATGCCCCTCTTAATTTTTGGTATGCAACATACCATTATTAAATTTTATTCTTCTTACAAGGATAGACTGGACAGAGATAATTTTTTAGTCACGGCTTTACTATTACCGTTATTTATTATCATTCCTCTGGCGCTTGTTGGAACGATGTTCTATGATTATATATCCGATCTATTATCGCGAGAAAATTTAATTATTAAAAAGTATTCCTATTTCATATTTCTGATCGCTATTTTAATGGGGTATTTTGAAGTCTTTTACGCATGGAGCAAGGTTCAGTTGCAATCTGTTTTTGGAAATTTTATCCGGGAGATTTTTGGGAGGGTATGTGTTACAATATTGTTGTTTTCAGTTTATTTAGACTGGTTGAACAGCGAAGAATTTATATATAGTATGGTCGTTGTTTATGCCCTTAGGATGGTGATTATCAAAATATATGCGTTTCAAATCTACTTTCCAAAAGTGAAGCACTTTTCCATGCCAAGCAACATAAAGGAAATATTGTCCTTTTCATTCTACATTATCCTGGCGGGTTCAGCGGGTAGTATTTTATTGGAGATTGATAAATTCATGATTCCGCAATTGGAAAAAATAGAACAAGTTGCCTACTATTCAGTGGGTGTTTTTATAGCAACCGTCATCGGAATACCTTCACGAGCCATGCAGCAAATTGTAAATCCTTTAACCGCAAAGGAACTAAATGAAGGGAATTTAAACAATGTAGAATCTCTTTATAAAAAGACGTCTATAAATTTATTAATAGTGGGAGGCTTGTTTTTTCTCTTGATCAATGTAAATATTAATGAAATCTACTTAATTATTGACAAACCGGAATATTCGATTGGTATTTATATCGTTCTTATGGTTTCCATCGCTGAACTATTCAAACTATCTCTAGGAACAAATGGAGCAATTTTGACAAATTCTAAATATTATAAAATGTTCTTTTATTTTTCAATTGCCATGGCGATAAGTGTCATAGTTCTTAATAAAATTTTTATTGAATGGATTGGAATAGAAGGTGCTGCATTAGCAACATTAGTTGTTGTCCTAATTTTTGGTTTGATAAAATTATTATATGTCAGATCAAAATTGAAGATTCATCCTTACTCAAATAGCACCAAAATTGTTCTCATAATAATTGTTATTTTATTTTTTGCCTTTTATTTTTGGGAACTGCCAATAACACCTATACTCAGTATAGTTTTAAAGAGCATAATAGTGAGTCTGCTATTTTCTGTTTTAATAGTCAAATTTAGACTTTCAGAAGATATCAACAATTTGGTACGTAAGTATTTAATTAAATAGCATATTCTTTAATTTATACTACTTATAAGTGTTTAAAGCTGCAGGCATCTTATATTGAGATTGATATAGTTCACTTTGAATTCTCTAAAAATTACAATTTTCTTGTACTCTCGGATCTGATATTGACACATTTTTTATAATCTGTCTAATCCTGATCTTTGATTACTTTTTGTGTTGACCGGTTTTTATTAATTTTCTTATAACCACAAAGGCCACAGAGTGTGACGCAAAGGGCACAATGGTTTTACCAGTAAATCATATTTTTTAGTATCACTCCATCTCCCTATCTCTCTGTCCCTCAATACTCATTAACACATTAACCCATTCATCATAAACTTCCTCTTAACCAAAAACAAAAGTCCTTAGTTCTTACTTCTTTTGTATTTCATCTTTTCTCTTTCATCTTTCGTCTTTTTCTCTTTCCGTTTACCCCTCATCCCTGTCCTATCAATTCATTGGAAAATATTTGATGAATAGTTTAAAACAAAACGATTTAAATACATGAAATACAGCATATTGCAATTATTATTATTGATGATATATATCATATTATGGAATGGAATATGGTTATACATTGCGACTCTTAAAATCAATAGTATTTATTAAATTAAGATTGACTTTTTTGGCAGTTATTCTTACGATTTTATCGACTAATGCTCAAGATATTCAAGAAAATAATGAATTTCATCCAAACTTCACCTTTGCCGGAAGACTGATGTTCGACTACGGGTCATTTGATTATAAGAATGAACCTGACATTTCATTTACAGGAACAGAGATCAGAAGAGCCACATTGGAATCTTTTGGTGAACTTTCAAAGAATATTGGATTTAAATTTCAAATTGATTTTGCCAGGACCGTGTTCAAGTTTAAAGAAGTAAATATATATTTTAAAGATATCCCTGTCATTGGCGGCAGGCTCACCATTGGAAACGTTTTAGTTCCATTTAACTTAGATAAGATCACAAGCAGCAAATTTATAACCTTTATGGAACGGGCAACCCCGGCATATTATATGTTCATGTTTAAAACCGGATTTTTGTATGAGAATTTCAATATTTGGAAGAATAGAATAGGCTTTCAAATTGCTTATACCGCAAATGGAGAGCAGATAAGGGGAATTAACTATCATTTGACAGAAGGACAAAACTTGACTACAAGATTTACGCTGAATGCCTTTGAAAGACCTTCAAAGAATGAGGTACTGCATTTGGGTTTTAGCTTTACACATAAAGAACCGGTAAAAATTGATGATGCTCCGGACAAGATATACGCCATTGCAGTACGGCCTGAGGCAGATATGGCGAGAGTCTCTTTATTTCATGTTTTTCACGATGTTAATGAGGTTTTAATTGGAGGGCTTGAAGCAGCATATACCATTGGGTCATTTTCTGTTCAGGGAGAAGTTGTAAATGCCAGTATCTCAACAATAAATGGTAGATCATATGTACCCAGCTATTATGGATATGTGAGTTATTTTTTAACAGGTGAGCATAGACCACGAAGTTCAAAAAATGCTTTCGGTAGAGTTAAACCAATAAAGGAATTCAACTTTAAGGATAAGTGGGGAGCAGTAGAGTTGGCTGCTCGATATTCCTCATTTGACCTTACCACAGTTGATCAGGGGAAATTAAATGATTTTACTTTTGGAGTGAACTGGTATTTAACCTCTTATGCCAGAGTTATGTACAATTATATCTATTCAAATAATCCCGGAATTGAAACTGTAAATATGCACATGATCAGGTTTCAAATTGATTTTGCAAAGAAATTTTAAGAATATTGCTGTTTTGAACTACAAAGAACAGTAAGATTAGTACTTTTGTTTTAACCCGGATTATGTAATAGAATTTTGTAATGAGGGTTGAAACCACAATAAAATATAACTTTTTAGTAGTTTATGCCCCCGAGGACTCGGGGTCGTTATAGTTAAACTTCAAAAAGTAGTGAAATGGTATTCCCGAAAGCTTTCGGGATTGCAGTGGCTTCAAGACGTAATAAATTTCCTATTGCATAAAGCGGGTTTAATAACTATTCTATGCAGTTTCTCACGCATTTTTTATATGGTTTTTTAATGGCATTTATAGGAGTCACAGCTCCGGGAATGTTGAATATGACCGCCTTAAGAGTAAAGATCGAAAAGAATGGGAAATCTGCCTTTCTTTTTGCTGCTGGGGCCGCCTTAATAATCGTCCCACAAGCATTAATAGCACTTTCATTCGCGAAATATTTTGTAAAAAACCCCGAAGTTATTGAACGACTTAAAGTGGGAGGGGTGTTTGTACTACTTGCCTTATCCGTTTTTTTCTTCTTCAAGGCCCGAAAAAAAATAAAGGCAGAAGGCACTAAAAGAAAGGGGAATTATTTTTTTATTGGAATGTTCTTATCTTCTATTAATATGTTGGCAATTCCGTACTATTTTTTCTTTAGTTCCTTTTTAGAGGATAAAGATCTAATTATTATGCAGCAGCCCTATAATGGTTTTTTCGTGCTAGGAGCGTTTTTGGGGACGTTTTCATTGTTCTCTATATATATTCAATTTGCAAAAATAATTGAACAAAGAGTTCAGTTTATTGCCCGTAATATTAATTACGTGTTGAGCATTTTATTTTTTGTATTATGTATTTTAGCCTTAACTTCACTTAATAATTAATTATATTGTTATATTAGCGACAGATAAACAAAACTATTTAATGATTTCTGCAATTACCAATAATCTTCAACGCGGTATAAAGTTATTAAATGCCATTGACGAGAGTCAGTATACAGATATTTCAGTAGCACCCTATTATTCGAGTATTGGAATTCACATGCGTCATATTCTGGACGTTTTCGATTGTGTTTTTTCAGGATTGGAATCGAAAAATGTGGATCTGTCTGCCAGAAAAAGAAATGAACTCGTAGAACAAAAACTAAATTTGGGATTAGACTATTTTGATGAGATTATTACTAATCTTGAGAGATTGGATGCTGATAATTTAGATATAACCGTTCGGGTTAAAGACGATCTGGGTTTAGGATTTGTAACAGCAAATTACACACTTGCTTCTATACTTATTCAAGCGCATAGTCATGCCATTCATCATTTTGCAAGTATAGGTTATATTATATCTCAATTGGATATTAATTTGCCGGATGCAGATTTTGGATATAATCCAACTACACCTAGAAATAAGGATGTGGAGATCAGTTAACGCTCGTTGCTAGGCCTTATTTTGTATCGCTTTATTTCAAAATCTTTCAATTGAACTTCAATTTGATATACTAGATGGGAAAAAATAACTAAAAATGAAATTATTTAAGAAAGTAGAGAGGACTAAAGCACAGATCGAGAGAGGCGTAGGAATATTAAATAGCCTTAAAATAGTCATTAATGTGTTGTATGCATTAATGATTTTCCAGACCTTTCTTATTTTGCCACGTCCGGGTGATCCTGAACTGGAATATCAGACTCTTCCTCAAATATTTAGTGAAAACCTCATTTCACTTGTGGTAATTGCTGTTGGCCTGATCATGATAATAATATATTGGATCCAGTTCAATAAGCAACTGGGAAATCTTGTAAGAAGTTCTCCCATGCATGCAACATTAGCGATTGTTCAAATGATCTGTTTAATGCTATATCTGTATTTTGTTCGTTTTGACATGGAATTTGATGGGATGACACTTGCCTTGCAGATGGAAAGTATTTTTTTGGCCCTTGCCGGATTTATTGGTGTTTATAATTGGGTTTATGCAAGAAGAAATAAATTAACATCAGATCAGATAGATGAAAAAGAGGAAAGAGCAATGCTATATCAAATTTTACCGGAACCCATTGCTGCTCTATTTTCCTTGCCATTTGCAACTGTCAGTCCGGCAGCCTGGACTATTTCCTTCTTAATTATAATCCCGGTTGGTCATTTCCTTAATTTTAGAAGAAAAAAACAGGATATTCAAGCAGAACAATAAAATATGACGACCAATAAGCCAGGAATAACAAGCTCCCGAATAGTATTTGGCACTGTAATTTTAGTTGTGGGATTTATGAGCCCTTTGCTCATTCCATTAGTTACAGGTTCCGATTGGTCCGTTGGTATAAAAAGTACAGTTTCCGGATTGCTTGCTTTTGGAATACCGGAAATATTTATGTTGCTTGCTGTTGCCGTAATGGGTAAACAAGGTTATGAATTTATTAAAGAAAAGGCCCTAAGGTTTTTAAAGCGTTTTGCCCCGTCAGATAAGATAAGTTTGACCAGACATAGAATTGGCTTGGTCATGTTTAGTATCCCCCTCATAAATGGAATTACACAGCCTTATTTAGGGTATTATTTTCCTTTTTTTAAGGAAATTCCTTTGTGGTGGGATATAATTTCAGACATCCTCTTTATTTCCAGCTTCTTTGTATTAGGAGGTGATTTTTGGGATAAATTAAGTGGTTTATTTAAGCATAATGTCAAAATAATCAAGGATAATGGATAGAAAAGTAAACCTGAAGTAGAAAATCTTAAATTGTGAAATTCGACACATTCTTTTATTATCTTTGAACTACCTTTTGAATAGTATCTAATAATCCATTATTTTGTTTTTCTTAAGACTGATTTTTGTATTGATTGTAAGTGTACCTCTGTTTTGCACTTCTCAGGAAAACAGCTCTTTTTCCGATTCTTCTTATTTCGAAACGATGAGAACTAAGCTAAATTTAAAGATAGGATTGGATAACGATTTAGAAACTTTTGAATTTGACGATGGTGATTTTAAGTATTCCGTAAGACCAAATACAGACTTAAGGATGACCATTGGCATTAATCATAAGTTCTTAAATTTAAAATTTGGATTTTCTCCAAAATTTTTAGCTAGTGATGAATCCTCAAAAAAAGGCAGTACAAAGGTATTCAAATTAGCACTTTCCATTTTTATTAAAAATTGGATCCAGGGTTTTGATTATTCCAACATCAGTGGATATTATATTGAGGATATTTCTGATATTAATTTGAGTTTGTCTGAAAGACCAGACTATATTATTCTTCCTGATATGAGAACAATAAAAATCAGAGGGAGAACAAGTTATAAATTGAATGATAAGTTTTCACTTAGGTCTATTTTAAATCAGAGTGAAATACAAAGAAAGAGTGCGGGTAGTTTTATTCCTGGTTTTGTATACGAATATTTTAAAATATCAGGAAAGTCGAGCATTCTGAAAATAGAAAGTGTGAATCTCATTTTGGCAGCTTCCTATTTCTATACTTTCGTCATCAAAAAAAATTGGTATTTTAATTTAAGTGCCGGACCTGGTGTAGGAGTAGCATTCAATAAGTTGTTAAATGAAGATGTTGATGGGAAAACGACAGATTGGTCCAATGCAGTTATTTTTAATCTTGGCTCACACCTGGGCTTCGGGTATAATTCAGAATTTTTTTTTGGAGGTATTTCTTATGGGATAAATGCAGCGACTCAGGATAAAAATTCTGTTGTAAAATTTGACAGTGTAAGTGGCATCTTTAATATATTTTTCGGTTACCGTTTTAAATCGCCAAAATTTGTTAATAAAGGTTTTAATTGGGTAGAAGATAAAATCCCGGTAAAATGAGATATAAAAAAATTTAAACTTTATTCAGCTTTTTTAATACTTTGGCATGTTTACGTAAATTCATCATATCTCTTACAAATGGAACTAATTTAGGATAGGCAATATTGTATATCCGATGATTCTTAAGCGCAATTTTATTCATAATTTTCCAATTGTATTTAATGGTCTTAACAGCATCATAAAAGGTGGCTCCGGTGGTTGCATCGTAGATATGTGTAGGTTCTGACATGACACCATTAATTTCAACAATCTTAAAATTTTCACCTTCCAGTAGTTCTTCCCAAGAATTGTATTTCAGATCAATTCTGCCATAATACCACCCATCAATTTGATGATTCAGTTTATCAAAAACATATTCTAAAGAATTGCTGATAAGATGATTACCAGTTAAAAATTGCGTTCCTTTTGAATGATTTCCAATTTCACTCAATGTAATCGTCCTGCCTTTGAGAGGGATTTCATCCATTTTTTGCTTATGTATGTTGTTTAAGAGATCATAATATAGAAAAACCTTGTCATCAGCGAGTATTAATTCTGACAATGTGTTTTTTCCATTACCTGTTATGACAGGATATTTTTTAATGGTAATGGAAGTAATTTTGCCTTTTTTCTCTCCTGGAATTCTATGGTAAAACACGCCAATCTCATTTTTGTAATCAATAAATTCCTGAACGATGATAGGAATATTGATTTTCGAAAAATAATTTTTAAGTTCCTTTTCATTTTCAATTTTTTTCACCAGATATCCCCTGAATCCGATGTCGGGTTTAGTGATCAATGGATAGGTAAGATTTAATTCTTTTAGCTGGATCAACAGATCTTTAAAAGAGGTGTTTTCTGTTATTAATACGCTATTGGGTTTGTGCCTCTGTGGAACCAATTCGAGTGTTTTAAATTTTGATTCACTTCCAATTCCCGAATACAAAATGGTCGGATTGGTAACCAGAAAGTAAAGAGGATTCTTCGCTTTTATAATTCTATAAATAAAAAAAGGAACTAATGGCGTATAAAACATAAAAGCAGGCCAATGTTCCCAGTTCGTTAGACGCGTTAAGAACGAACTTTTTTTCATGTGTTAATATTTATTGTTTTTATAGGTCACACCCGCCTATCGGCCGGCAGGTGCTGCCAGCCTGCCTGCCGAAGGCAGGTTCGCTATTAATCATTCCCTTAGTAAGAAAAATTTTAGCATGCTCGTTTCATTTACTAAAAAGTGCTTTTAATATAATTCGAAATGCCTGCGTAACCAATGCTATTGTAAAAATAGCTAGTATACAACCAGTAATCAACAATAAATAATTATTGTCTTTAGCAATAGCTTTAAAGCCCATGGTGATTAGAATGGGAGAAACAAAGAGCAGGGGTAATGCGATTGCCAGATATTTCATACCCTTGTTAAACAGAGATCTCGAAGACGAACTTTGAAGGACATCTTCTTTTTCTATTTGTTTTTTTTTATTTTCGGAATTTCCCATCCTGATAAATTGGATTAAAAAACGAAGGTAATTATTAGATGTGACAATAAAAAACTCCAATTAAACTAATCATTAATCAGCTGTTATTGGAGTTTAAAAAAATATTTCAAAAAGATTAAGCCAGAGCTTTATCTAAATTTTCTTTTAATGCATCTAAAAAGTTTTCTGTACTCAAATAATCGCTTCTTGTCATTTTGTCTTTGTGGATCAATAAAGCAAGATCTTTGGTCATTTTACCACCTTCAACCGTATCGATACAAACTTTTTCTAATGTATGGCAAAAATTAATCAATTCTTGATTGTTGTCCAGTTTACCTCTGTGTTCTAATCCTCTGGTCCATGCAAAAATTGATGCCAAAGGATTTGTAGATGTTTCATTACCCAATTGGTGTTGACGAAAATGTCTGGTAACAGTACCATGCGCGGCTTCAGCTTCAACTGTCTTGCCATCCGGCGTAACTAATACCGATGTCATTAAACCCAAAGATCCAAATCCTTGTGCCACAGTATCTGATTGTACATCTCCATCATAATTTTTGCAGGCCCAAACAAATCCACCTTCCCATTTCATTGCTGCGGCAACCATGTCGTCAATTAATCTGTGTTCATAAGTAATACCGGCTTTTTCAAATTTATCTTTAAATTCAGCTTGAAACACTTCCTCAAAAATATCCTTAAATCTACCGTCATAAGCTTTTAAGATGGTGTTTTTTGTACTTAAATACAAGGGCCATCCTTTTTTTAATGCTTGTGTAAAACTTGAACGGGCGAACCCATAAATAGATGAGTCAATATTGTACATCGCCATTGCAACACCATTTTCTTCAAAATTATATATCTCGAATGATTGTTCCTCACTGCCATCTTCAGGAGTAAAAGTCATAGTAAGTTTTCCTTTTCCCTTAGTAACAATGTCAGTCGCTTTATACTGATCTCCAAAGGCATGACGACCGATACAAATTGGTTTTATCCAACCTTGTACGTAACGAGGTACATTTTGCATGATAATTGGTTCTCTGAAAATGGTTCCACCCACAATATTTCTTATTGTACCATTTGGGGAACGCCACATCTGAGTCAAATTGAATTCTTCTACTCTGGCTTCATCCGGTGTTATAGTAGCGCATTTAATACCGACATTGTATTTTTTAATTGCCTCCGCAGCATCAATAGTTACCTGATCCTTAGTCTCATCACGATATTTGATGCCCAGATCATAATATTTAATTTCCAGGTCCAAATAAGGAAGAATTAGCTGGTCTTTTATAAAGTGCCAAATAATTCTTGTCATCTCATCTCCATCCAATTCTACTATCGGGTTAGCAACTTTAATTTTATTCATTTTTTTTGAGGATTTTAAAATTCGAGCAAAGATACTAAACGTTATTAAAGTATTGGTAGTTTTTGCACCGTAAATAGAGTAATCTTTGATACATAAATTGAAAGACCAAATAATATAATGTTCACATGAGAATTGGAAATCAAAAAAAGCCATAAAAAGTCGAAACTTTAATATGGCTTATAAAAGGCTAACAATAATTATTATTGCTTCTGCGTTTTATTTTTCTTAGTAAATAAACGATAGTAACTTCGTTATTTCTACTAATTTTATTACTGTTTTTTAAAGAAGAATATTTCAATAATAAATATGCTAATTACTTAACAGGTTGAAATAAATTTTAAAAAACATATATAGAACGATGTTCCATATAATCTAAAATATTTTATTGAAACATTTCATAACAACTAGGGGGCGTTTCAATAAAAATTATAGACAATCACAAATTTAGAAGTTGCACGGAATTAGCCCATCAATCTAATCACTTATTTATGAACACGTTATAAACAGTTCTTATTAACAATTGTTTATAAACATTATTCGAGAACCTTATGTTACAAAAAAATCCCATTACTTTTTTAGTAATGGGATTTCTGTCTTTATAAGTAAAAGGTTTAAACTCTCTTTTCCTTTATTTGTGCTTTTTTACCTGTAAGGTTTCTAAAGTAGAAAATTCTTGCTCTTCTTACTTTACCTTTTTTGTTGACTTCAATTTTTTGAATGGCTGGCAAATTGATAGGGAATATTCTTTCTACTCCTATAGTGCTTGACATTTTTCTAATTGTAAAAGTTTCTGAACTTCCACTGCCACGTCTTTGAATAACAACACCTTTAAAGAACTGAGTTCGTGTTTTTTTCCCTTCTCGAATTTCGTAATAAACCGTTATGGTATCTCCTGCCGCAAAATTCGGAATATCATTTTTTGATACAAATTCGTCTTGAACAAATTTTACTAAATTATCCATTGTTTTTATTTAAAATGGTTTTTCATAAATCAACATTCACGATTTTCGTCAGAGGTTAATTTTGAGTTTGCAAATTTATAAAAAACTTTTAGATTAAAAATAACTTTTTTAATTATTTTAATGCAACTATTTTGAGCTAAACACCTTTAAAATTGAACAATAGCATACAAACCAAATGTGTTGTCTAAATAAGTCGGGCTAATGATGGTATGAATTTTATTATTATTAAAGGGATTCCAGTTTTTTAATGGCTCAAATCTATATACCAGGTCAGTTATGATTATTCCTATTCCGGCTCCAACAAGTACATCCGAAACCCAATGTGCATTATTTAAAACTCGTAGAATACCTGTTGCTGTTGCAAAGGCAAAGCCACTATAAGCCAAAGCCGGTTTTGTATCTTTAAACTCGTGAAATAATACTGTTGCCATTACAAAGGCAGTAGAAGTATGCCCGGAAGGAAAGTTATACTCACTTCCATTTGGTCTTACTTCATTTGTTATTCTCTTCATACTTTGCACCACAATTGTATTTGCAAGCATGGCAATGACCAAATATTTGGTTTGTGTAAATGCATCATTTTTGCTTGGCACTTTAAAAATATCTGCTGCATACATCATTGCCGCAGGTGCAAATTGTAAATAGTCGTCCGCATTGGTTGAAAAATTTGGGTATCGATTTTGAATATTTTCCTGTAAGTTTTCCTTCCCAAAAACACCATTGCTATAGTTAACAATTAACCCTGCTCCGATCAGCGACAGCGGTACAATAGATTTTTTAAGAAATGATTTTTTAGGTTTACTTGAAGCCACAGTGGCACTGTCAATTTGAGAGAATCCCGAAAAAGGGAAAAGAAGAAGGACAAATATTAAATTATTCTTTGTAAGCCGCAATTGTCTGCATCTTTCACCAACAACTGATAGGATAATTCTAATCATTGAGTAAATCCGGTCTAATATTCTTAGTTCTCTCAACGGCTTGATCGTGCCGCCATTGTTCAATTTTAGGAAAGTTTCCTGATAAAAGGATTTCGGGTACTTCCATATTTTCGTATTGAGCAGGTCTCGTATAAACAGGAGGAGCCAATAAGTGATCCTGAAAAGAATCAGTTAATGCCGATGTTTCATCTCCCAGAACACCGGGTATTAATCGGATAACGGCATCACTTAATACAGCTGCTGCCAGCTCTCCACCTGATAGAACATAGTCCCCAATAGAGATTTCCAGCGTTATAAATTTATCACGAACACGTTGGTCAACTCCTTTATAATGCCCTGTTAAGATGATAATATTTGTAGCCGATGATAGCTTATTTGCCATTTTCTGATTCAACGTTCGGGCATCTGGAGTCATATAAATGATTTCATCATAAGTACGCTGTACTTTTAGTTTAGTAATGCATTTGTCAATGGGCTCTATCATTAATACCATTCCCGCACCACCACCAAATTGATAATCATCAATTTTGCCATATTTATTGAGCGCATATTCTCTCAGATCATGTAAATGTATTTCTGCCAGACCTTTATCTATAGCTCTTTTAATAATAGAATGTTCAAATGGGCTTCTAATTAATTCCGGTGAAACAGTAATGATATCTATTCGCATAAGGCAAAACTACTAAAAATCATTCGATCATTCCCAAAAATATCTTTTCGTAATTCAATATTTTGTAATCCTTTTTGTGCAAGTAATTCTACAGTCTCCTGGCCTAAATATTGATTAATTTCAAAATAAAGTTTTCCGTTTCGGTTCAAATATTCTTTAGCCACCTCTGCAATCCTATCATAAAAAAGCAGAGGATTCTCATTTTTTACGAATAAGGCAAGGTGCGGTTCATTCTTTAAAACATTGTTTTTTATTTCCTGTTTTTCTGCTTCCCTAACATAGGGCGGGTTGCTCACAATAATATCAAATTTAGTTGGTAGTTTATTGATTTTAAAAATGTCTGATTTTAAAAATTGAATCTCCACCTTGTTAAGAATAGCATTTTTTTTAGCAACTGCCAGTGCTTTTTCGGATATATCCAATGCCCAAACATAGGCATTAGGAATATTTTTAGCCAAACAGATTGCGATACACCCACTCCCGGTTCCTATATCAATAATTCTAATCGGTTTTTCTTTATTCTTTTCTCTTTTCTCTTTAGTCTTTTCAATAACCCATTGAACCAGTTCTTCAGTTTCCGGTCTTGGAATCAAAACATCCTCATTAACATGAATTGGGATTCCAAAAAATTCTGTTTCTCCTGTAATATACTGTAAAGGGATTTGATGTTTCAGCTGTGACAAGGCATCCAAAAAATACGCCCTATCTTCCTTGTCGATTAATCTATTCAGATTAAAAGCAATATCCACTCGTTTTAATCCGAGCTTATGCTCAGTCAATAAATTAAAGAATGTCACAACCTCTTCTTTTCTGTAAATTGGGTCAAGCTCATTTCGAAACCTGTTTTTTAAGTCTGTGATCGTCATCATAAAGTTTTTATCATCCACATATCACAATTGTAATGACCTGTATCTCCCATTGGGTTTTCTAAAGATTCAAATCCTACTTTTTTATAAAGTTTCCGAGCGTCTTCCATATAAGGTAAAGTTTCCAAATAACATTTTTCATAACCAAATTCACGTGATTTTTGAAGACAGATCTCCATCATTTGTGAACCTAAATATTTTCCTCTTACTTCAGGCGAAAAATACATTTTTTGTAATTCGCATATATTTTCCTCTGAATTTTGTAATTGCATAATTCCGGCACCTCCTAAAATTCTTTCACCATCGGTAATCACAAAATAACAGAATTTTTCAGAATCGTAGGTTTCATACATCTTATCTAGTGCTGCGTCTTCATAGGCCGTACCAATTTTGGGTACTCCAAACTCTATCAATACCTCTCTAATTACTTTAGCAATCTTTTGATTATCACGTATTTGTATTTCTCGGAGGGTATAGCTATTCTTACTCAATTTAAAATTATATTTTTGCTTTGTGAAGATACAAGAAAAATATATGCAACGTTGCCTGACATTGGCAAAAAAAGGGCTTGGCAGTACGAGGCAAAACCCTATGGTTGGATGTGTCATTGTACATAATAATTTAATTATTGGAGAGGGATATACAAGTGCTTACGGGGGGTTTCATGCCGAGGTCAATGCTATTGATTCCGTGGAGAATAAAAAAATCCTTCAAAAAGCAACTTTATACGTAAGTTTAGAGCCATGTTCTCATCATGGAAAGACACCTCCTTGTGCAGATCTGATCGTAAGGTATAAAATTAAAGAAGTAATTGTAGGAACTATAGATGATAATAGTTTGGTAAGGGGTAAAGGTATTGAACATTTGAAGAATAACGGTTGTAAAGTAAGTGTTGGGGTTTTGGAAGAGGAATGCAAGGAAATGAATAAGCGATTTTTTACATTTCATAATAAAAAAAGACCCTATGTAATTCTAAAATGGGCGGAAACAAGAGATGGTTTTATCGATATAATTCGAAAAGAACGTTCAGAAAAAAATCCCAACTGGATCTCTAATAAAATTTCGCAACAATTGGTGCATAAATGGCGCAGTGAAGAACAATCTATTTTGGTTGGAACCAATACAGTGATCAATGATAACCCTCGTTTAAATGTGAGAAGATGGGTTGGTGAAAATCCCGTTCGGTTAATATTGGATAATTCGTTGCGGATACCTCATGATTTTCGTGTTTTTGATGGATCGGTTAAAACAATTGTTTTTACAAGCTCCCGAGCGATGTTCGCAAAAGTGAAAGAAAATGTAATATTGGAATATATTGATTACGCCAAGAGTATTCCAAAACAAATTTGTGATAAGTTGTATAAGTGTGATATACAATCTGTTATTGTAGAAGGTGGCGCTCAAATACTACAAAGCTTTATCTATGATCAATTGTGGGATGAAGCGAGAATATTTATTGGTAACTGCACTTTTGGTGAAGGATTAAGAGCTCCCAGAATAGAAGGTGAAATAAAGTCTATTGAGGATGTTGACACGGATAAGCTGAAATTATTGTTGCCAAAAAAATGACCCCTGTCGATACATATAAAACAATTGAAGGCTCGGCTCAAGGCGAAATATTTAAAGATAAAGGAAGCAAATTTATCGGTTATACCTTTCCTGTTACAACTGAAGATCAGATAAAAAATCACATTAATTCTTTAAAAGAGATTCATTATAAGGCGCGTCATTGGTGTTATGCCTGGCGAATGGGTACTGAAGATATTGTATTTAGGGTAAACGACGATGGTGAACCCAATAATAGTGCCGGGAATCCTATTTACGGTCAAATATTATCGTTTGATCTAACCAATATATTGATCATTGTTGTTCGTTATTTTGGTGGAACTAAACTCGGCGTTGGAGGATTGATAAACGCATACAAAACATCAGCGACTATGGCGATTGAAGCTTCAAAAATTATTCAGAAAACCATTGATGTGAATTTTGAATTACGATTTGAGTATGCTGATATGAACAAAATCATGCGTTTAATTAAGGAAAAAAATCTAAACATTAACCATCAAGAAATAAATATGAATTGCATTTTGGAACTTTCTATAAGAAAAAAAGATATAGAAAGTTTTATAAGGAATGTTGAAGAATTGCGCTGTGTTAAAATTAAAAAACTCAATTAAAACTAGAGTAGATCTTGTCAATTAAAATTTGAGGGGCCTTGGAAGGTTTATTTTTTATCATATCTATAAAAACTAAAGTTGTGGTACCCGTAGTTAATAAATCATTATTTTGATTATAAATTTCTAAATGGAACTCAATTTTAACCAACGGTTTTTTTTTTAGAGTGGTTATAATGGTCAATAGATCATCATATTTGGCCGGTTTTAAATAATTAATGTTTAGATGAAGTACCGGTAACATTATTTTAGATTCTTCCAAACTTTTATAACTAATTCCTAAATTTCGCAGCCATTCAACTCTTCCAACTTCAAAGTATTCGGCGTAATTACCATAATATACATAGCCCATTTGATCTGTTTCACCATATCTTACTCTCAATTTAGTTTCATTTCTGATCATTTTTTTGTATTTTGCACGAGAGGAGTTTACGCAAAAAATAATTAATAATCAATAGTAAATATATTTTTTTATAATAAACTTTATTCACACATTTGTATAAGGAAAAACAAAACTTATTTTTTACATGTTTAAAGGGACCATGTTAAAAATAAAAAGGGTAAATACTAATTCAATAATTGTTTAACGAGAATGACAAAAAAAGCTTCCACTGTATGGGATAACTGCCTGCTTTTTATTAAAGATAATATAAAACCTCAAGCGTTTAAAACTTGGTTTGAGCCTATTAAACCTGTTAAAATATCGGGTGATGTCTTAACCATACAAGTTCCGAGCAAATTCTTTTTTGAATGGCTCGAGGAGCACTACATAAAATTGTTACGAGTTGCATTAGTTAGAGAGTTGGGTGAAAACGCTAAATTAGTATATGATGTGAGAATGGAAAATACTTATAGCAATAGACAACCACATACCGTTAAGTTTCCCAGTTCAAACAAAAAACCATTTAATTCACTTGGGGGCAGTATACCTCTGGAAATTGATAATCGAGAATTAAAAAATCCATTTGTAATTCCGGGTTTGCAGAAAGTCAAGATCGAATCGCAGTTAAATCCAAACTATAATTTTGAAAACTTTATTGAGGGTGATTCTAACCGACTGGCTCGATCTGCGAGTTTGGCGGTTTCTAATAAGCCTGGAGGAACCTCATTTAATCCACTCCTCATTTATGGAGGAGTAGGCTTGGGAAAAACGCATTTGGCACAGGCTATTGGGGTTAGAATAAAAGAGAGGTACCCTGAAAAAACTGTACTTTATATCTCTGCAGAAAAATTCACACAACAATTTATCGATTCCGTTAAAGGCAATACACGTAACGATTTTATTCATTTTTATCAAATGATAGATGTGTTAATTGTTGATGACGTTCAATTCCTATCGGGTAAATCAGGAACTCAGGATGTTTTCTTCCATATTTTTAATCATCTTCATCAAAACGGAAAACAAGTTATTTTAACCTCAGATAAGGCGCCAGTTGATATGCAAGATATTGAACAAAGGTTGTTGTCCAGGTTTAAATGGGGTTTGTCAGCCGAACTTATTCCTCCGGATTATGAAACAAGAATCTCCATCTTACAAAACAAGATGTTTAGAGATGGCGTTGAAATTCCCGATGAGATTGTTGAATATATCGCCAAGAACATAAAAACCAATGTTCGAGAACTGGAAGGAGTACTGATTTCACTAATAGCACAAGCTTCCTTTAACAGAAAGGAATTTACACTTTCTCTTACAAAGCAAATTGTTGACAAATTTGTAAAAAACACAAAAAAAGAAGTTTCCATAGATTATATACAGAAAGTAGTTTCAAAATATTTTGAAATGGACGTGTCTACTTTACAATCAAAAACCAGGAAACGCCATATCGTTCAGGCTCGTCAATTGGCCATGTTTTTTGCTAAGCGAATGACAAAGGCATCTTTGGCCAGTATAGGATCTCAAATTGGAAGCAGAGATCATGCCACTGTTTTACATGCTTGTAAAACGGTAGATAACCTTACTGAGACCGACAAGCAATTCCGTAAATATGTTGATGAATTAACAAAAAAGCTTACCTTTTAATAGATTTTCTTGATGAAAAGAATTTTGATGGTATGTCTTGGTAATATTTGTAGATCTCCACTTGCCGAAGGAATTTTAAAATCAAAAGTTAATAGTGATAGAGTTTTCGTGGATTCCGCCGGTACGGGTGGATGGCATATTGGGGCATTACCCGATGCAAGATCCATAGAAGTAGCTATAAATAATGATATTGATATAACGGATCAAAGAGGCAGGAAATTTACCATTTCCGATTTTGATGATTTTGATATTATATATGTCATGGATAGGTCAAATTACGAAAATGTTATTTCTCTTTCGCGTAATCAATCCGATAATCAGAAGGTGAAAATGATCAGAGATGAGATTTTATCAACTAAAGGGAGTGATGTTCCTGATCCATATTTTGGAGGAGAAAGCGGGTTTGATCTGGTCTATCAAATGATAGACGAAGTTTGTGATATAATTGCTAAAAAACTCAATGATGAACGTCAATTATGGTAAATTATATTTAATTCCAACCACTTTAGGAGATAACGAACCTCTGGAAGTTTTACCTCTTTCCGTAAAGAAAATTGTACAGAACACCCGTTATTTTATAGTTGAAAATGAAAAATCTGCGAGACGATTCATTAAAAAAATTACTCCTCGAAAATCGCAAGCCTCTTTAAAATTACTCCTTCTGGATAAATTTACTACGGATCTGGAGTCGAGAACCTATCTTGATACCTGTTTACAAGGTATGAATATTGGCTTATTATCTGAGGCAGGAGTGCCTGCAATTGCAGATCCGGGTGCAAGTATTGTTATGTTGGCGCATAATAAAAACATCAAAGTAGTGCCATTGGTAGGCCCATCTTCCATAACTTTAGCAATGATGGGTTCAGGCCTTAATGGTCAGAATTTTGCTTTTAACGGTTACCTTCCCATTGAAAAATCAGAAAGGAAAAAGGTAATTAAAGAATTAGAGAAAATATCAAGAGTTAAAAATCAATCACAAATATTTATCGAGACTCCATATAGGAATGAGAAATTATTTAGTGATCTGAAGAGTGTGTTAACACCAACCACATTTTTGTCAGTGGCAAAAGATATAACCTTGTCAACTGAATTCATAAAAACGTTAAGGATAAGTGATTGGAAAAATCAAAGTATAGATCTTCACAAACATCCATGTATATTTATCATACATAAATACTAGTAATTAATAAGAGTTTGTTAGGAGAGTTCAATTAAATAGTTGCATTCTTTATTGGTTTGATAAATGAAGTATCATAACCGGAAAACTTTTTCATATAATGCTGTACATCGGTTCCGTATGCATCTGCAAACACAGTTGTGCCATTACTTCTCAGGTAAGTTTTAACATGTCCGGCACCTGCTAAATGAGCCGCAGCCAATATACCTGACTCAGTTATTTCAACACCATTGATCTTTTTACCAACACTTCTTTTAATATCACGTTTTAAAATCCATTTATTTAGGGAGCATAGAGCTACGAACGCATCTTCTTGCAGTTCCGGATTTTCTAGAAATTCGGTAGCATTATAAATTTTCAATCTGTGTAAGGTTGTTTTTCCAAATTGATATTTACCTAAATAACCAAGCGTGTTCACTCTGTTATATTTACCTTGAGATTCCTTAAATGCCAAAGCTTCTCTAAAACCAATGAATGAATTGTCAATTGTTGGAGTAAAAATTAATTCAAACTCCTCAATTCCTTTAGTCACAGTAACGATGGTATTAATATTCGGAAGGTTATATCTTACTTTTTTACTATGATCAATGCCAACTAAACTTAAAAAAGTAAAGGCTGTAAAAAAAATAACACTAAGAGGGACTAATATCCTTTTTCTTTTCATGATATTGTATTTTTTAGTTAGGGGTGCCAAACTATACAATTATTCTTCTGCAAAGATAATCTAATTATTTCCTCAATAAGTTAAAATAATGTAAAAATTGCATGTAGGAAGACTTAATACATTGTTAATCAGTATTATAAAAATATTCAAATTTACCTCTTAATGCCCTGATCATTGACCCATTTTTGATATTTTCTGGCATTTCTGTTGTGTTCTCGCAACGTTCTTGCAAATTCATGTTCTCCCATCTTCGTTATGCTGGCGCACATATAGTAATATGCGTGATTTTGAGGGTGTAAAACTGCTTCTACGCTAGAGATATCAGGCATAGCTATTGGTCCCGGAGGTAATCCAATATTCTGATAAGTATTGTAAGGAGAGTCTATTCTCAGGTCTTTATTCAATACCCTCATAAAAGTTGAATCCTGCCCATATTTTTGCTTCAAAGCATAGATAATAGTTGGATCAGCTTGTAAAGGCCAGTTATCATCTAAGCGATTAAGGTATAAACCGGCTACTGTTGGCCTTTCTTTCACCTTTGATGTTTCTTTTTGTACAATTGCTGCTAATGTTACCACCTCAATTGGTGTCAAATTTTTACTTTTTGCGTTTTCAATACGATCTTCATTCCAATAATTTTGGTATTCCTTAAGCATTCTATCCCTGAACTGCCTTGGAGAAGTATTCCAGTAAAAGTCATATGAATTGGGAATGTACATTGCAAGACCTGTCTGTTCATTAAATTCATTTTGAACGAGAAATTCAGTTTCTTTCATTGCATTTAAAATTGAAATTGAATCAGCTTCAATTTGAATTGCAATTCTTCCAGCTAGTTTTTCGTAAGAATCTTGATTGTTAAAGGTTAATTTCACCGTTTCTGCCTTTCCGCCTCGAAGATGATTTACCAGATCATCATTACTCATTCCTCTTTTTATTTTGAATTTCCCAGCTCTAACTTTGTTTGGATAATTTTTCTTTTCGGCAACCCACACAAAGCTCTTAGGGTTGTTTAAGTAAGGGTCAATTAACTCCTGAATATCAGTGAATTTGGCATTGGTTGGAATATAAATAAAAGTAGTTTCTTTAACATTGGAATTGTAGATCCTGGAATAAAGAATGTAGCCAACCAAACTTCCAATAGTAAATACTATTATAATAATGATAATAATTTTTTTCATTTTCTAATTCAATTTAAGAGCTGGTAAAAATGAACATCTTTAAAAGAAGCCTTACTTAATATCCAATCTTTTTGCGTACCAATTTTAATGAATTTCAATTTTTCAAAAAGAGCAATACTATTTTTGTTTCTGGCAGGAATATTTGCGTAGACCTGATGTAGATTTAGAGTAGAAAATGCATATTCGGTCATTATTTTTAAAGCTTCTGACGCGAATCCTTTATTTTGATATTTTTCTAGTATTAAAATACCAATGCCCGCTCTTTTATGTTGTGGATTGAAATCGAACAGGTCAATGAGACCTACATTTTCATTAGTTGCGGTTTTTATAATGACAAGTCGTAATTGTCTCGCTTCATAAATGTCCTGATGAGCGTTGGCTAAATATTTTTTTAAAATAAACTTAGAAAATGGCGTTTGTGTACTGCTTACCTCCCAAAAATCACTGTTGTTTTCTGTGGCAAACAAAAAGTCCAAATCCTTTGGTTCCAAAGCTCTGAGCGTTATGATATGATTTTTTAAAACTTGCATTTGATTGTGGAATCGTTTAATTGTGCAACGGACTTCTGGTTTTAAATGACATTTGGAATCTTGAATTTACATTTGTCACAAAAGTCAATGGTTACTTTTTTTTCTCATTAATACCTCTAACTGTAACTGTATTTTATATTTTTCAACTTTCAACTTTCAACTTTCAACTTTCAACTATCAACTATCAACTATCAACCTAAATTTGAATCTCTCCTTTAAAAACAAACGTTGCCGGTCCCTTTAGAACTATATTACGGTAATTATTGTCCTCTTTATCAAAGCTAACTTCAAGAGTCCCGCCCAATGTTTGGAGGATGATTGTTTTTTCAGTCGATTTTTTGGCTGCATGACTTGCAATGGCAACCGCTGTAACCCCTGTTCCGCAACTTAAAGTTTCATCTTCTACGCCCCTTTCATAGGTTCTGACTTTAAAAGTATTATTATTAATTTGTTCAACAAAATTAACATTTGTACCATTTTCAAGATAAGGGCTTGCGTATCTAATTTTTTCTCCTATGCTTTTTACGTCTAACGAATTGACATTTTCAGTAAATTTAATATGGTGAGGAGATCCTGTATTCAAAAATATATGATTAGGATGAACTTCAATGTCGCTAACATCATTCATTTTAAGACTTACCAAATCATTATCTATTGTTGCATAATATGTATTGCCAATTGCTTCAAAGGTTGTTTTATTGTTAATAATTTCTAAAAATTTAGCAAATTGTACAATACACCTTCCGCCATTACCACACATGGAACCTAAATTTCCATCCGCATTAAAATATACCATATTAAAATCGAAGGAATTAGAATTTTCTATAAGCATTAGGCCATCCGCTCCAATGCCAAATCTCCTGTCACACAGTTCCTTAATGAAATTAAAATCTTCTTTAGGAAAATTATTAATCCGATTGTCTATGATAATAAAATCATTTCCGGTTCCTTGATATTTATAAAAATCCATTCCCATAATGCAAATGTAGGAATTATTATAGGAATATTCTCTTGTTAAAGTATCGTTAAAGCGTCACTAATATTGAAAATAATAACTTAATTTTGGAGTTAATGACGTTTTAAAAATGAATAAATTATGAAAAAAATATTGAGTCTAATTTTAGTTTCTGCATTGGGAGGAGCACTTACTTTAAGTACTTATTTGTTGTTTTTTAATAACTCTGATGGAGCAACTAAAATTGAGAGTAGAGCAATTCCTATAGCTATCCCTACTAATTATAACATTATGGGAGTCTCTGCTGCAGAGAACACGGATTTCACTGAAATAGCTGAGCTTTCCGTGAATGCGGTGGTGCATGTTAAAAATCTTTCTGTGGTATCTTCAGGGTCAAATCCCTTACTTAAATTCTTTTATGGTCAATCGTATGATAAAGACGAACCCAGGATAGTGGGTACAGGATCCGGGGTGATTATTTCTTCAGATGGCTATATTGTTACGAATAATCACGTGATAAAGGGAGCTAAAAAAGTGGAGGTAACATTAAATAATAAGGTTACTTATAATGCCGAAATTGTGGGTATTGATGAGAGCACTGATATTGCACTTTTAAAAATTGATGTCAATGATCTGCCATCTTTGATTATTGGCGATTCAGATAATTTACAAGTAGGAGAATGGGTATTAGCGGTTGGTAATCCGTTTAATCTGACATCAACGGTAACTGCCGGAATTGTTAGTGCAAAAGCCAGGAATATCCATCTAGCAGGTGGTAATAATAGGATTGAATCGTTTATCCAGACGGATGCGGCAGTAAACCCTGGTAACAGTGGAGGTGCTTTGGTGAACGTTCGAGGTGAACTAATTGGAATTAATACGGCTATATCTTCACAAACAGGATCTTATATTGGATATTCCTTCGCGGTTCCATCCAATATTGCGAAAAAGGTAATTGAAGACATCTTAGAATTTGGAAATGTGCAAAGAGCATATTTGGGTATCAACTACGATGAGCTGGATGGGGAAAAAGCCGATAATTTTGGGGTCTCAACTTCTGAAGGAGTTATCATTACAAGGGTGATCGATCAAGGCGCAGCTCAGGATGCGGGACTGGAAGCAAACGACGTTATTATCAGGATGAATAATGTGGACATCTCTAAGTTCGCTGATTTACAAGGCTTTTTAGGTTCCAAGCGACCGGGAGATAATGTTGATGTAACTATAATAAGAAATGAACAAGAGAAGGTGATCCCTGTTAAATTGAGAAATCAGTTTGGTAAATTAGAATTTGGAAAAACGGATTTCACAAATTATTATATTGGCGAACTTATCCCTATGCCGAAAAAGGATGCCACTAGATTTGATATAAATTATGGAGTCAAAATAGTGAGTTTGGACAATGACGATCTATACCAGCGATATGGTATCGAAAGCGGTGATTTCATTCTGTCAGTAGAAGACGAAAAAGTGTCGACATCAAATGAGGTAGAAGTACTCCTGAAGAAATATCAAAATAAGGAATACGTGGTTCTGGAAATCTTAACGCAAGGAGGGAAGCTGGGATATATTAGGTTAAGAGAAAATTAATATACTCTAATTAATAAATGTTTAAAAGTCGTTCATATTGAGCGACTTTTTTTGTGAATATTTATTAAAAAATCTTCTATTTTTGGTATATTATTATTTTAACCAAATTAATTTACAGAATGGATTCTAATAATTTATACGAAAAAGAGCTCTTATTTGAAGTGGGTAGGCGAAGGGCAACAGTTGAATTGATTAAAATAATAAGCGATCTGTGGTATGAAAATAATATTGAATTAGTTTTGTTTAGAAACCGTTTATTGGACAGGAACGTAAGCGAAATATTAAATTTAATTGAATATTCCAAAGAGTTTGTGCAAAAAAAGATTTCAATTTTTGATACTGTAGAAATTGCGCAAAAAATTCAGGAGTTAGATTTACCACCCGCAAAACTGGATATAGGAAAATTGGCTTATGTGTTTCAATTGACAGATATAAATAAGATAGGTGAATTTGTTACTAATAAATTAAAGGATGCCCGAAAGACCAGTGAATTTAAACCTAAAGATGTCGTCCTTTATGGATTTGGCAGAATAGGCAGATTATTGGCCAGAGTGTTAATGTCTAAGGTAGGTAAAGGAACACAAATGAGATTACGTGCCATTGTTACCAGAGGGGAGATCACATCGGAAGTACTTGAAAAAAGAGCATCCATGCTGAGAAAAGATTCAGTGCATGGGTATTTTAAAGGGTCGGTAAAGGCCGATTTTTAAAAAAAGGCATTAATTATTAACGGAACAACAGTCTCTGTAATATCTGCAAATAATCCGGAAGATATTGATTATACAAAATATGGTATCGTAAATGCTTTGGTTATTGATAATTCAGGGGCTTTTAGAACGGAAGAAGCGTTGGGTAGGCATTTAAAAGCAAAAGGAGTAGCTAAAGTTTTATTAACAGCACCAGGTATTGGAGTGCCAAATATAGTATATGGAGTGAACCAAAAAAATTATGCCCCTGATAAAATTGATATTTTTTCGGCTGCGTCCTGTACTACGAATGCTATTACTCCCATTTTAAAAGTTATCAATGATACTCTGGGTATTAAACATAGTCATTTAGAAACTATAAATGCATATACTAATGATCAAAATTTGGTGGATAATATGCATAAAAAATACCGCAGGGGAAGAGCCGCTGCGCTAAATATGGTTATTACTGAAACAGGGGCAGGAGCGGCCGTTGCAAAGGCCTTACCTGAATTAGAAGGCAAATTAACCTCAAATGCCATTCGGGTTCCGGTACCAAATGGATCCTTAGCGATATTGAACATGAAATTACTCGCAAAAACTACGAAAGAGGATTTGAATGCTATTGTTAAAAAATATGCCCTCGAAGGAGATTTAGTGGAGCAGATCAGATATTCTATGAGCAGTGAGTTGGTCTCTTCGGATATTATAGGTACTTCTTAACCATCCATCTATGACAGTGAAGCCACTATTGTCTCTCCCGATGGGAAAAATGCCATTGTTTATGTATGGTATGATAATGAACATGGATATAGTCATCAGGTGATACGTTTGGCAAAATATATTTCCAAGGTAAGGAGGTTTTCTTATTATTAGTGAAACTCATTTTTGAGAATTTTTTTATCGAACTCAAAAATGTAAGTTGAACTAATCCCGCTTTTACAGCGGGATCTTGGTATATTACCTCACTTGTACCATCCTGAAAAAAGTTTACAAGAACCAGTACTTTTCCTATTTTATTAAAAAGTATTCAATTTTTTATTAGCTCTTAAAATCTTATTAAACGTTTTTTCTTTACATTTACATTCTGTTAAAATACCAAAACACCCCTATTCTATGAAAATAAAAATTCCTCTTTTAATACTGATATTTTTTATTTTTTTGTCCTGTAAAGATAAAATAGCGGAAATTCCACCTCCGGAAATAAAGGTGGTTAAAATTTTACATAAAGACACTCCAATTTATAAAGAATTTGTCGGCCAGATGTATGGCTTAAAGGATATACCTATTCAGGCTAGGGTAGAGGGGTTTTTGGAGGAGATTTTATTTGCAGAAGGTGCTCCGGTAAAAAAAGGACAATTATTATATACCATAGATCCTAAACCATTTAATGAGGAAGTGGCGAACCAGCAAAGTAATGTTGCGGAAGCCAAAACCTTATTGGTGCAAGCTGAAAGTGATCTGAAAAGAATTAAACCACTGGCTGAATTGGATGCAGTTAGTCAACGTGAACTGGATATGGCACAAGCTAAAAGAGATGCCTCCATATCATCTGTTGATGCCGCAGAAGCCAAATTGAAGATGGCAGTAATCAATCTTAGCTATACAAGAATTCAATCTCCCATTAAGGGTGTTATAGGTAAAACAGAAGCCAGAGAAGGCGAGTTTGTAGGGTCATCACAAAGCACAGTAGTCTTAAATACTGTCTCTCGAATTGATACCATGCGAGTGCAGTTTTTTCTTACTGAAAAGGAATACCTGACAATTACCAAAGAAGTATTAAAAAGGTTGGATGATGATGACGTAGTTGGTGATTCGGCTGATGAAAAGGCTTATCAAAGAGGAAGAGAATATAATCTCAATCTCATTCTTTCAGATGGAAGCACCTATGATTATAAAGGGCAAGTCGATTTTATCAATCGAAATATTGACCCCAAGACGGGTTCGATGTTAGTGCAAGCACACTTCCCCAATCCGAAAAGATTATTGCGCCCCGGATTATATGCTAAAGTACGGGCTAGAATACAGGTTATTGAAGATGCTTTGCTTGTTCCGCAACAATGTATAAGTGAATTACAAGGACAATATTCGGTTTTTGTAGTAAAGGATGACAATACGGTAGAAACGAAACAAGTTACTGTTGGCACCCGTATCGGCGATTTATGGCTGATCACAGGTGGTTTAGAAGGAAATGAATCATTAGTGTTCGACGGGCTTCAAAAAGTAGGTTCCGGCATGACTGTTAATCCAACAGTGATAGAATTCGAAAGTCAATCCAAGATTCAATAATTAAGCATGGCTGATAATAAAGGAAATTTCTTCGTCCACCGTCCCATTGTTGCCATGGTAATTGCGATTGTGATCGTTATTGTTGGTGCGGTGTCATTGATCGGTTTACCCATAGAACAATATCCAAACCTTACTCCTCCTATTGTTCAGGTTAGGGGAACTTACACCGGTGCAAACGCATTGAATGTTGAAGAGTCGATGGCAACACCCTTAGAGCAACAGATCAATGGGGTTGATAATATGATCTACATGAAATCGACCAATGCCAACGATGGTACCATGGTTATTGATGTTTCATTTACAGTAGGTACCGACCCAGATATGAACACGGTCCTTACACAGAACAGAGTCTCTGCTGCAACAGCCAAGCTTCCAGAATCCGTTAAAAAATATGGAGTTACCACAGAGAAGTCCTTACCCAACATATTAATGTTGATGACCCTCACTTCTGATGGTCGTTACGATCAGGATTTTCTGGGTAATTATGCTTTGATCAACATTAAGGACCAACTGGCAAGGATAAAAGGAATTGGACGTGTGGATGTAATGGGAGCATCAGATTACTCCATGCGTATATGGATCAAACCAGATCGTCTTGCACAAATGGGACTTACCGTACCCGAGATTATTAAGGCCATTAATGAACAAAATATAATCGTTCCCGGAGGTAAATTTGGTGCCGAACCCGCTCCTCCCGGAACCGAGTTTACTTATACTGTTCGTTTACCGGAACGCTTCAATTCTCCGGAAGCATTTGAAGATATTGTTGTGAGAACTCAAGCTGATGGTTCGCAAATAAAATTAGGCGATGTAGCTACGATCAATTTAGGAGTGGAAACATATAACATGATCCCGCGACTCAATGGAAAAACTGCGGCTATTGTGGCATTGTACCAATCCCCAGGTTCAAACGCCGTTGAATTGGCCGAACAAGCAATTGCTGCTATGGATGAGATGGCTAAGAGATTTCCTGAAAGCGTTAGATATGATGTTTCTCTGGATTCTACCGCACCGATCACTGCAGGAATAAAAGATATTATTGTAACCCTGATCATAGCCTTGATCTTGGTAATACTCGTGGTATTTGTTTTTATTCAGGACTGGAGAGCAACCTTGATTCCTACTTTGGCAATTCCGGTTTCATTGATTGGAGCATTTATGTTTTTCCCGGCTCTTGGCTTTACTATAAATGTACTGTCTCTACTTGGCCTTGTATTAGCAATCGGAATAGTAGTGGATGATGCTATCGTGGTGGTTGAAGCTGTACAGGTAAATATTGCTAAAGGAATGAATGCCAAGGAAGCTACTCTGGATGCCATGGCTAAGGTAACAGCTCCGGTTATTGCAACAACTTTAGTATTGGTAGCTGTATTTATTCCGGTAGCGGGGATGGCAGGAATTACAGGATTGCTTTATCAACAATTTGCAATTACCATTGTTGTAGCTGTTCTTGTATCCTCTGTAAATGCACTTACGTTAAGTCCTGCCTTGTGTTCAATTTTATTGAAAAATCCTACGCCTTATGGTGGACCATTAGGCTGGTTCTTCGATAAATTCAATAAAGGAATGGATAAAACCACAGACTCTTATATGAGTTTTACCAATATCGTGAGTAGAAAAATTAAACGAAGTGTTGTCTTTATCCTATTAATGACTGTTGGTGCAGGGGTATTTGGAAGCTTAGTTCCTGGTGGATTTATCCCGGAAGAAGATATGGGTTATTTCTTTGTAAACGTTCAGTTGCCAAATGCTGCTTCACTTCAACGTGCTGATGAAGTATCAAAGAGAGTTGAAGAAATACTGATGGAATTTCCTGAGATTGAATTTGTTACTACCGCGGCCGGATATAGTATGTTATCAGGAGCCATGACATCCAATAGTGCCATGTTATTTGCTTCGTTGATAGATTGGGGAGACAGGGATCTTACCGCTACGCAAATTGTAACAAAAATCAATAAAAAAACTTTTTACTGAAATAAATGGAGCTCAAGTATTCGCTTTTGGACCACCAGCCATACCGGGATTAGGTAATGGATCCGGATTTAGTATAATGTTGCAAGATAAGGGTGGACATGACCCTAGTTATCTGGCCGAAAATTTATTGAAGTTTTTAAAGGTAGCCAATGAACATCCGGCTATTGGTAAAGCATTTTCTACATTTCAGGCTTCGGTTCCTCAGCGATATATGGATATTGACAGGGAAAAGGCCTTAAAATTAGGAATTAATTTAAATGATCTTTACACAACGGTAGGTGCTTTTATGGGGGGATCCTATGTTAATGATTTTACGCGATTTGGGAGGTTATACAAAACACATATTCAGGCGGAACCAGAATACAGGGTGGATGAATCGCAAATAAGCAACTTTTTTATTAAAAATAATGACGGTGATATGGTTCCATTGAATACCGTTGCTACTATTGAACCCATCTCAGGACCTGATTACACACAACGTTTTAACCTATACCGTTCGGTTGAAGTTACAGGTGGGCCGGCGGAAGGTTACACTTCTGAACAAGCGAGAATTGCTTTAAAGGAAGTTGCTGCAGAAGTCTTACCAGAAGATATGAGTTATGCATGGAATGCCATGTCGTTCCAGGAAGAAAAAGCTTCAGGTTCCTTGGGAATGGTACTTACATTTTCATTATTATTTGTATTCCTGATCCTCTCGGCTCAATATGAAAGCTGGTCACTGCCTTTTAGTATTTTATTGGGAACACCATTTGCTATTTTCGGTGCCTTATTTGCGCTGTGGGTTGCTCGATTGTTTAGTCCGACATTTGAGAACAATATCTTTGCCCAGGTTTCATTTGTTATGCTTATAGGAATGGCTGCAAAGAATGCCATTCTTATCGTTGAATTTGCGAATGATGAATTTAAGAACGGGCTAAGTTTATTTGATGCCGCCATGAAAGCTGCAAAATCGAGATTCAGACCAATATTAATGACGGCTTTCTCCTTTATTTTGGGTGTATTTCCATTAGTTATTGCAACCGGTTCGGGAGCAGAGGCAAGAAAAGTTATGGGAATGGCTCTGTTAGGAGGGATGGCTTTGGCTACATTTCTTGGTGTATTTTTATACCCCATGCTCTTCGTATTCATAGGTAAAATTGCCGGTTATGAAAAGAAAAGAGAACTGCTGAAGAATCAAGAACTCAACCAAATATCTGAGTAATGAAACAAACCTTTTATACATATATAAGTATACTATTAATAATTTTTACAGCAGCTTCCTGTAAGGTCGGCCCAAATTATCATCAACCGGAACCCGTAACTCCTGAAACCTATAGATTTGATCAAAAAAGAACAGATTCTATTGTCAATTTAAAATGGTGGGATCTCTTTCACGATGAGATTTTAGATTCCTTAATATATGAGGCCTTAGAAAATAATAAGAATGTTTTAATTGCAGCTAGTAGGGTAGAGCAGTCAAGAGCGAATGTAGGATATACCAAAGCAGATATGGGACCAAAATTTGGCTATGGTGCAAATGCGGGTAGGACTAATAATATTCAGGGTATACAATTTGATCAACCGATAAATAGTTTTTCAGCTAACGCTGGTTTAAATTGGGAGATCGATTTTTGGGGGAAATTCCGAAGAGGTACGGAAGCCGCAAAGGCAGATCTGGTGGCATCATTATACGGTAAAAGAGCAATCGAGATAGCATTGATCAGTGAAGTTGCCAGAAATTACTTTCTCTTGTTGGATTATAGAACACAGCTCGAAATATCAAGAAATACTTTGGCAAGTAGAGACAGTACCTTACAAATCATTCAGGACAGGTTTGATTATGGCTATACGCATATCATAGATGTAAACCAGGCGCAAATTCAAAAAGCAATTGCGCAGGCATCTGTACCTCAATTTAAACGTTTTGTTGCCTTTACTGAAAATAATTTGAGTATTCTGTTAGGAAAGAATCCGGATTCTTTGGAAACGAGGTTGTATATAAATGAATATGATCTGCCGGAAACGATTCCTACTGGATTGACCTCTGAGATTCTGCAACGTCGACCTGATGTTCTGGAGGCAGAACAATTCTATCGCTCTCAAAACGCCAGAGTAGGACAAGCGGTTGCCATGCGGTTTCCTTCCATAAGTTTAACCGGCTTGTTGGGAGTAGGAAGTACAGAATTGTCCACCCTTCTCTCAGGTGGTTTAGGATGGAGCGCAGCAGCAAGTCTTACCGGTCCATTGTTTGAATGGGGTAAAAATAAAAGACGAGTAGATATTGAGCGAGAAAAAGCAAAACAATCGCTGTTATCCTATGAACTTACTGTATTAAACTCTTTTTTGGAAGTAAGTAATGCTTTGATAGAAACGGAGACTTTAAAAGAAGAATTAGTAGCTAAACAATTGAGAGTGGATGCGGCAAGAAATGCGAGTTATTTGTCAAGACAGAGGTATTTCCAAGGAATTACAAGTTATTTGGAAGTGACCGAGAATCAACGGCAAGAGTTTGATGCGGAGCTCTCCTATTCTAATAATTATCAGGAATTGTTGAATTCCTATGTAAATCTGTACAAAGCGCTCGGCGGAGGGTGGATCTCACAGGAAGAAATTGATAAATATGCTCAACAAAAAGCAGATGAGCAAAATATAGATGTTAATACTATTGATAAAGACACTTTAATTTATGACGGACAAGTTGTTGACCTTCACTTAACTCAGGAAGAAATAGATGAGCGAAAAGCAGATAAAAAGGCCCAAAGAAAATTAGAAAGAGAGCAAAAAAAAGCAGATAGACAGAATAAAAATTAATTGAATGAGGCGATTTATAATCTCTTTTATAGTACTTATTTTTAATTTGAGTATGATGGGACAAGAAGCAAAAACAGATGATCTACCCTTTTACGAAGTGCCTGAATATTATGAAACTTATACAGCAGGTACAGTAGCCGCAAGAATGGTAGATGGACTTGGTTTTAGATACCGATGGGCCACCGAAGATCTGCGTGAAGTGGATTTGAATTACAAACCAACCGATAGTTCACGAACAACAATTCAAACTATTGACCATATTTTAGGTTTATCAAGAGTTGTCGTTAATGCTACCCTCCAAGTTCCAAGTGATTTCACAAAGAAAAAACCGGAATTAACCTATGAGCAAAAACGCAGGGAAACACTTGAGAATTTTAAAAAGGCCAGTGAGATTCTGCAAAATGCTACTAGTTTAACCGATTTTAATATGCTGTTTATTTCAAATAGCGGAGAAAGTGAATATCCTTTTTGGAACAATATTAATGGTCCAATAGCGGATGCACTCTGGCATACTGGTCAAATAACTTTGCTTCGACGCGCTTCAGGAAATCCTATAAGTAAAAAAGTCAGTTTTTGAACAGGCAAAATAAAAGATTAACACTTTGTTTTTTCCTTGAAAATCCTACTGCTTTACTGGTGGTCATGCTCTGACCACTATTCCAAGCCACCTGAATAATTGATAATAATTTAGGAACAAGGAACAAGCCTGCCGAAGACTGAGAACATGGATTTATGATATGAGATTTTTAACTTCGTAATTCTTAAATCGTTGATCGGTATTCGATATTCAAATTGAACAAGGAACAAGGAACATGGAATAGGGAACAGGGAACAGGGAACAAGGAACAATGTACGTCCCTGATTAATGTTGGACAAAAAATATATCCCCTCATAAGTCCTTAAAAAGCCGCCTTTTTAGAAAGTGACATTAACTACTGGCGTATCAATTCATTAGCATCTGTATGCTCAAATACTCTTCCGTAAATGTCTAACATGGTTGTTTCTGCGTAGGTCATTTTACCATTTCCAACAATAACTTTAATTTGAAAATCTGTTGTTTTTGCATTTGTTGCATAAATGGCGATTGAACAATGCTCCAATCCTTATTTTCGATCCCTGCAACTAATTCGATCACGATGTTGCCATCAGCATCTTTCTCTCCGTTATGTGATCCTCCTGCGATCAAACATACACCTCTTGGGATGCTCAGGGTGTGCATGATGACTTTATCTCTGGGATCCCACAGCCAGTATCCAATTTGGTCGTGAAATACTTCATCGTTAGATTTTCGCTTTACAATTTGATGATAAAATAATATTGATAAAGTCTGTGATTCCGCGTTATCTACAGTACCACCTTCAGTAATTGTTATTGTTTCATAATATGGGTTTTCTTCTGTGCCATCTGGCTCAGGTGCTATATCCATGCCTTTGTCTCCTTTCCAAACTCCAATTAATTCTGTTAACGGTCCGTAATCGATATTTAATTCTTCGCTCATGTTATTGGTATTTATAATTTTATATTTATTTGTTTTTTCTAAATTCCATTACTGTCAAAAACTTTTTTACCTCCAACATAGGTCTCTAATATTTTCGACTCCCTTATTCTTACAGGATCAACTTTCGTCAAATCTTCACTTATAATTACAAAGTCTGCTAGTTTTCCAGGTTGGAGTGTGCCTTTTATGTCTTCGTCAAAAGCTGCATAAGCAGCATCCTTAGTATAGGCAATTAACGCTTGTTCCACTGTAATTTTTTGGTCAGGTACCCAACCATCCGGATTTTCACCATCTAACGTTCTGCGAGTTACAGCTGCATAGATTCCTTCCAACGGAGTAGGAGGAGCAACGAACCAGTCACTACCAAAGACAATAGTTGTATTGAGGTCAAGCAGTGAATTAAAGACGTAAGTTGTTTTGATTCGTTCCGGTCCAATCAATTTCTCCGCCCACCGTCCGTCATCAATAACATGGTAGGGTTGCATGCTTGGGATTATACCAAGTTCCGAAAAACGCGATATATCATCGGATATTAGATGCTGTGCATGTTCAATTCTAAATCTTCTATCCTTAGACCCGTTTTCTTTTTCTACTCGTTCAAAAGTATTAAGAAGATCATGATTGGCCTTATCTCCAATGGCGTGAATCATTATTTGAAGATTGGCGTGGTCTGCGGCTTTTACATATTTATAAATGGTGTCCATTGGTGTGACATAAATACCTTTGTCCTCCGGAGAATCCGTGTAATGCTCAAAGAATGCGGCAGTATGTGACCCTAGTGATCCATCCATAAAGCCCTTTAAGCCACCCACTTTCAACCATTTATTTCCTATTCCATTTTGCTCTATTTCATCATTCAAAGATTTCCATTCTTGTAAAGGAAATATGGCATAGATACGTGTAATTAATTCACTTTCGTTTTGAGCTTTTTTTAATACTTCCAAATGATCAGAAGCCGACATATGATGAACCGAAGTTACCCCTTTCGATGCAACGTAGTTCATCGCTGCTTTAATGCATTTTCATATTCTTCTTCACTTGGTTTGGGAACGAATCGCCAAATTAAGCCAACCGCATTGTCTTTGAGCAACCCGGTGACATCTCCATTCTTATTTCTTCTTATTTCCCCTCCTTCTATATCCGGAGTGTTTCGGTCTACACCAGCTAATTCAAGGGCAACCGAGTTAGCTAAAGACATATGGCCATCTAATCTGTTTATAAAAACTGGATTATACTGAGTCACGCTATCAATCCATTCTTTGCTCGGTAATTCTCCTCCCCAATTTTCGTGATCCCAATCTCCTCCGAGAATCCAAGATCCTTTAGGAATTGTTTTAGCATAGTCTTCAATTCTGCGTTTAAACTCTTCAGGTGTTTTTGCATCTCGCAATTGAACTGAATTTAGGTTAAATCCTCCTGTAATAAAGTGAACATGACTATCAATAAAGCCCGGTGTCACAAATTTTCCGGATAGATCTCTTATATCAGTTTCTTTGCCTGAAAAATTGGAAATTTCCTGTATGGATCCTATTGAAATAATAGTATCTCCTGCTATTGCCATTGCCTCCGCCCAAGGTTGATTTTCATTTCCTGTCCAAATGGTAGCATTAGTAATTATTAGATCGGCCTTTTGCGATTCAGTCTGGCAAGCTGAAAATAGAATGAGTAAACAAAAAAAAAGCAACAATTGGTTATTTGAGTTCATGTATCTCATCAAAACTTTAATATATGTGTATAATTGAGCATAATTGCTTTTATCTTTAGGAATATAACCGTTTAAAATAAGTATTTGAGAGCGATAATGGCATTAGCTTCTTTGTATTGTAATTTTTTTAAAATATTTCAGGTACAAACGTCTGGTCGGAAAAAGGTGGCCGGATATATCCTTCTTCTTTTTTTCTGGGAGAGAGTACCATTTTATCGCGTTCTACTTCCCGATATGGTATTTGGCTCAACAAGTGACTAATGCAGTTCAGGCGGGCTCTTTTTTTATTGTCGGCAGGTACAACAAACCAAGGCGACTGTTTGGTATCTGTATATTTAAACATTTCATCTTTGGCTTTACTGTATTCCAACCACTTATCGCGTGAAATAATATCCATGGGACTTAATTTCCAATGCTTTGTAGGATCGTCAATTCTCGATTGAAATCGTTCCTCTTGCTCTTCATCGGAAACGGAGAACCAATATTTTATCAATACAATACCCGATCGGATCAGCATACGTTCAAAATCAGGACAAGTTCGCATAAATTCACGGTATTCGTCAGCAGTACAAAATTCCATAACATGCTCAACTCCGGCTCTGTTATACCAGCTCCGATCAAAAAGCACCATTTCTCCAACAGCGGGCAGGTGAGGAACATAACGTTGGAAATACCACTGGGTCTTCTCTTTTTCTGTGGGTGTGCCTAGTGCAACTACCCTACAAACTCTTGGATTTAAACTTTGAGAAATTCGCTTAATAACACCACCCTTACCCGCAGCATCTCTACCTTCAAATAATACAACAATCTTTAAATTTTCCTGTTTGATCCATTCTTGTAATTTTACGAGTTCGATCTGTAGCTTTGACAGCTCTTTTTCATAGATCTCAAGACTTATCTTTCGGGTATCTTTTTTTTTGGGTTCGATGTTTTTCAAGCCCTTATTTTTATTTTTCCCTTTTCCCATGGTTCTGGTTTAGTGAATTATAAAAATACGTAAAAAAGTGAATTTAGAAAAATATAGTTAGGGGATAATTTTTATTCATTAAAGGGGCATGCTGGAAGAAAGAACATTTATTAAATTCTTAAATTTCTATGAGATCAAAATTTAATTCAAGAGGCTGTAAGGCGTTGAATAAAATGGGTATTAAGCTTTCTCCGTAGTTCAGATAGAACTCTGAAAAATTAGTATTTCGCTCCTGTAAACTGCGATTTGGAAAAATTTGATCTTGTAGTGTTGTTATGCGATCTACAACTTCCTTCATCTTTCTTTTTTGTGCTTTTAAAAGTCGTTTTTCTAATTTGTTAAACCCATTGATCTGTTTTTTTTCTTGGGCTTTTACAGCACCTAGAAATGAGGCATCCGTTTTATTGGACAAGATTTCCAGATCGTAAAACATTTTTTCGAGTTGAGATCTTTGCCCGGTAAAATCAATACTGATTTCAGAGATTTGTTTTATCTTTTTATTTGTCAATTTATTTTGATCAGCAAAAATTTCTTCCTTGGAAATATCTAATCGTTTCATCTTTTTCACCTGTTTCGGTGTGCATAGTACGGCCGAGTTTCGCAATAACAGAACAGGAAAGGGCACATCCATTGCATCAAAATATTCTTTTAACTCGAACCAATAGGCCAACTCACCGCCACCGCCTATATAACAAAGATTTGGCAAAATCACCTCTTGAAATAAAGGGCGTAGCAAAACGTTTGGACTGAATTTTTCAGGACTGTCTTCAACCATTTTCAGCATTGCTTCTTTTGTAAAAGATAAATCTGTATTGTTTATTTTGTAAATACCGTCTTCAACAATTATTCTTTCTCTCAAATTATCATCCAGATAGAACAAATTTATTTCTCGTGGATTAACCTGAATTTTATAGTCCTGACCTAATTTTTGAATGGTATTGGAGACCTCTTTATGAGAAGTTCTTTCTAATAACTCGTCTTTGACAAAGGGAATGAATCTCTTTTTTAAATCCTTATTGTCGGCGTCTATAATTACTAAGCCATAGGCAGCAAATAGTTCATTGGCAAGGAAACGGGTCGCATCTGCTAGAGTGTTATTTTCCAGATAGGATCGCTTAAAAAGCGCTTTGATCTCTACCGCGTTTTTGCTAGTCCCCAATTTTCGTGAAAAATCATTAAAAACTGCATCTAAACCTTCTGTGTTAAGCCTGCCAACTGCACCTGAAGCTTCCCTATTCCATTTAATCTTTTTACCTTGAAAATTAAAGTATTGTATTTCTTCAAAGTCGTGATCTTCTGTTGCCATCCAATAGATAGGAACAAAATCATTTTCCGGAAATTCTTTTTTAAGCTGTTTAGCTAAATTAATTGTTGAAATTATTTTATACAAAAAATACAAAGGCCCCGTAAATAAATTGAGTTGATGACCGGTGGTAATAGTAAACGTATTTTCTTTTCGAAGGAGGTCTATATTATTTCGCGTAACGGGCGAAGTTGAGATGTCTATATATTGCTTTCTGAGGACCTGGACAAGTGTTTTTCTATCCAACAAATTGTCCTTACTCGAGCGTAATGCAATTTGCTTTTCAAATCCATCTATATCAGGAAAATGATTGTAAAAATTTCGAATTGACTCTCTTTTCTCTAAATAATCACAAATAATTTTTGAGAAGTAACCAGTATTTTTAAAGGTAACAGATTGTTTAGTCGACACGCAGATAGATTTATTTAATTTGGTTATAGCACCATAATTTCATCAGCCAATTTAATAATTATAATAGACAATATAAAATCGAATCCTTACAACCTCAGTTCGACCTAAAGAATACATTTGCAAAACCTTGAAAAGCTGCAAAAATTATTTAGGTCGAACTGAGGTTTACAGTTATTTTATTGATCTCAAATTTAGTTATTTACTCATCAGATGAAGTAAAATTTTATCGTTGCCAAACCTATTGATTTTTAGTAAAGGCTGTTCATGTTAGGAGTTAACTCACGAATGGCTCGCCATAAAGATCAAAATCTGTAGCTTCAGTAATTTTAATATTGATAAAATGTCCAATTTGAATATAATGCTTGTTTGCATCTACAAGCACCTCATTATCAACATCCGGACTATCGAATTCAGTTCTGCCAATAAAGTAGTTGCCTTCCTTTCTGTCAAAAATACATTTATAAACTTTGTCAACTTTCACCTGATTCAGGTCAAAGGATATTTGACTTTGAGTTTCCATTATTTTGGAAACACGTTGCTCTTTTATTTTTTCAGGGACCTTGTCTTCCAGAAGAAAGGCATGTGTATTTTCTTCATGAGAATAGGTAAAACATCCTAATCTCTCGAATTTTGAATCAATAACAAACTGCTTTAATTCTTCAAATTGTTCTTTTGTTTCACCGGGATAACCAACAATTAATGTAGTTCGGATAGCCATTTCCGGAACTCTTTCTCTGAATTCATCGATCAATGCAATGGTTTTTTCGGAGCTTGTTCCACGACGCATAGATTTTAAAAGCGCTGTATTGATATGTTGCAATGGAATGTCTAAATAATTACAAACTTTTGGTTCGTTTTTCATTACTTCCAGAACATCTAAAGGAAAACCTGTTGGAAAAGCATAATGCAATCGAATCCATTCTACACCATCAATTTTAACTAGTTCTTTAAGCAGATCTGCCAAGGCTCTTTTTTTATAAATATCGAGTCCGTAATAAGTTAGATCCTGTGCAATTAAGATCAATTCTTTAACCCCGTTCTCGGCCAATTTAGTCGCCTCGGAAACAATTTGTTCCATAGGAGTGGAGATGTGTTTTCCTCTCATCAAAGGGATGGCACAAAAGGAGCAGGGTCTGTCGCATCCCTCGGCAATTTTTAAATAAGCATAATGTTTTGGAGTAGTGGTCACTCTTTCTCCTAACAGTTCATGTTTGTAATCTGCTTCTAAGGCCTTCAATAAATTTGGTAAGTCATGGGTGCCGAAATATTGATCTACATTTTTTATTTCTTTTTGCAGATCCGGCTTATAGCGCTCACTTAAGCATCCGGTTACAAATACCTTGTCGACTTCTCCTGACTCTTTTTTATCTACATAATGCAAAATGGTATTTATGGATTCCTCCTTGGCTTTGCCAATAAAACCACAGGTATTGATCACGACTATATTGCCCTCGTCATTTTCATCTTCATGAACAACATTTTTATCATTTGCCTTGAGTTGTCCCATCAGTACTTCGCTGTCATAGATATTTTTAGAGCAACCTAAGGTAACCACGTTTATTTTGTTTTGTTTGGATGTTTTGGTTCTCATGATAAAAGAAGTAAGGAGTAAGTAGAAAGAAGTAAAAATAAATCAAATACTTTCTTTCAATTTTTTGACGTATGCATTTAATATTTTTGACACCTCGGTGAGGTTTTCTTGAGTTTTTTCAGTTTGTGAATAATTTAAATCTTGAATGAGAATTAAGAATTATCTTGTCTCTTCCAGTGAGCCATTTGCAATATATAAGAATCTTATTTTTTCTTTCTTACTAATTCTACCATATCCTTCTGTGATATTATCAGGAACAGAAATAGCACTTCGTTGGATCTGATTGATAATTCCAAATTGTTCAGATTTAGGTAAAGAAGAAGTTAGCTTATAAATCTCGAGAACCAACTCATGAGCCTTTTGCCATAAAATTAAACTCTTGAAGCTTCTATTATTATACATTCTTACTTCTTACTACTTATCTCTAATTAATTAAAAAAACTATCTACAAACTCAATTTTATTAAAAACCTGCAGGTCGTCCAGTCCTTCGCCAACGCCAATATATTTTACCGGAATTTGAAATTGATCGGATATTCCGATCACAACACCACCCTTAGCCGTTCCGTCTAATTTGGTAATTGCCAGTGCTGTTACTTCGGTAGCTTTTGTAAATTGTTTAGCTTGTTCGAAGGCATTTTGTCCGGTAGAACCGTCCAGTATTAAAAGAACTTCATCGGGTTTATTTGGAGTAACCTTTTGCATCACTCTTTTAATTTTAGTGAGCTCATTCATTAAATTAACCTTATTGTGCAAACGCCCTGCCGTGTCAATGATAACAACATCAGCATCTTGTTTGATTGCAGATTCGAGGGTGTCAAAGGCTACAGATGCCGGATCAGATCCCATTTCTTGCCTCACCATGGGTACATCAACTCTGTCTGCCCATATTTGTAGTTGGTCGATTGCCGCCGCACGAAAAGTATCTGCTGCTCCAAGGACGACTTTTAATCCTTGTTTTTTGAACTGAGAGGCCAATTTTCCGATGGTCGTAGTTTTACCAACGCCATTCACTCCTACAACCATAATTACGTAGGGTTTTGAATTTTGAGGAATTGTAAAATCGGTTTCATTATCAACGTTAGTTAGTGCTAACAAGCCGGCAATTTCTTCTCGCAATATATTATTAAGTTCTTCCGTGCCTAAATATTTATCTTTAGCAACACGTGCTTCAATTCTGTCAATTATTTTTATGGTAGTCTCCACACCAACATCTGATGTAACAAGAATTTCTTCTAAATTATCCAATACATCTGCATCTACTGTTGATTTACCGGCAACTGCTTTGGATAATTTATTAAAAAATGATGTTTTAGTTTTTTCTAAACCCTTATCTAAAGTTTCTTTTTTTTTCGCTTCGTCTTCAGAGCGGTCTTTCGAGAAGATTTTTTTAAATAGACTCATTTCTTAGTTCTTAGTTGATGGTTGTTTGGATTTTAAAAACCAGCCATGCCGGTCATAAGTTTTAAGTGGTTGATAATTTTAATCAGCGCGTTAGTGATAGTAGTGACATCCTTTTTTGCTTTTATCAGTAAAAAGATATAGCGGATAGCACGGCCAACGCCCAAAAATAATTAGGACAAATATAAAACAAAAAAGCTACTTTCATTTTACTGAAAATAGCTTTTATATTGTAACTCTTACAAATTTTATTTTTTATTTAAAAACTCATTTACTTTGGAAGGATCCATAATGCTTTCAACAAATATATATGCACCTGTTTTTTCAGACTTAACCATTTTGATAGCTTTAGTTAGTCTTTTTGATCCTGTTTGTAATGATGCTACTGATTTCTTTGCCATGACTCTAAATTATTTAATCTCTTTATGAACTGTCATTTTCTTCAGGATAGGATTGAATTTTTTAACTTCTAATCTATCAGGAGTATTCTTTTTATTCTTTGTAGTAATGTATCTTGAAGTTCCAGGCTTTCCTGAAGCTTTGTGCTCTGTACATTCTAAAATAACTTGAATTCTATTGCCTCTACTCTTTGCCATTTCTTCTTATTTTTTTAAATAACCGTTAGCTCTTGCTTCATTAACCACAGCCTCAACACCTTTTTTATTGATGTTTTTCAATGCTCTTGTGGAAACTTTTAAAGTTATCCATTTATCTTCTTCAGGTAAATAAAAACGTTTTTTCACCAAGTTTACTTTAAACTTTCTCTTGGTTCTATTCAAAGCGTGAGAAACGTTGTTTCCTACCATTGCTTTTTTTCCTGTAAGCTCACAAACTCTTGACATTTCTTATCTGTTTAATTTGTTCTTTTAAAACGAGGTGCAAAAATATAAATTCTTTGACTATCTAGCAAACAATTTTAGGTGTTTTTTAAAATTTCTTGACGTAACATTTCCAGGCTCTTAACTGATGCTCTCAGGATTACTTTTTCCCGGGGCTTTCCAAAATTAAATTCCTCTATCAAAACTTTATCTGGAGTTGCTATTGCAATATAAACCACACCCACTGTTTTGTCTGATTTATCTACTGTAGGGCCTGCATTTCCGGTAGAAGCAATGGCATAATCAGTGTTGAATAATTTCTTACAATTCAGGGCCATTTCCTTTACAACTTCCGCACTGATTACAGTGAACTCCTCAATTGTTTTTTTAGATACATGAAGAACATCGGTTTTAATATTAGCGGAATATGTGACTATAGAACCCATAAAAAAATTGGACGCTCCGGGAACGGAAGTAATCATTTTTGCAATATTTCCGCCGGTACAGCTTTCGGCAATACTCAAATTTTGGTCTCTTTGGGTTAACAATTTATTGATAGATTCTTCAATGGTCTCTGTTTCGTCAAAACCAACCAGAATATCGCCAATTATTTTTTGGAGTTTATCTATTTCTTCACCCAATGATTTTTCTAAAAGTTCCTTATTTTCTCCCTTGGCGGTCAAGCGTAATCTCAACCTGCCATATGATGGTAAATAAGCCAATTTGATCATTTTAGGTAAATTGGTTTCCCAGTTTTCGATCCTCCCGGATACCCTGCTTTCTCCCATTCCATAGGTGAGTAGTGTTTTGTGAATGATGAATGGCAAATGAAAGGACTGCTGTAATTTATTCAAAACATGATCTCTCATCAATCCCTTCATTTCATTTGGTACTCCCGGAAGTGAAATAATTACCTTTTCATTGTTATTGAACCACATTCCGGAGGCAGTACCCCATTCATTTTTTAAAATTGTTGCCTCACGGGGTAACATAGCTTGCTGCAGATCCATTTTTGTATAAGCATAATTTATTTTGGCGAATAGGTGCTTGATATGATCAGCAATATCGTCTTGAAAAATGAGTTCATCGTTAAAATAACCTGCAAGCGTATGTTTTGTGATGTCATCTTTTGTCGGCCCCAGACCGCCTGTCAATATAATGATATCCGCATTTTTCTCTGCCTCAGCCAAAGCTTTTAAAATATGCTCTTTATCATCTTGTATGGATGTGATCTGATAAACCGAAACCCCTATTTCATCGAGTTGTTCGGCGATCCATTTTGAATTGGTATCCGTAATTTGTCCGATTAAGATTTCGTCGCCTATGGTTATGATTTCTGCTAGCATGGGGCAAAGGTAAAAGTTTAAAGTTGAAAGTAAAAAATTGAATGTAAAAAGAAAAAAGATAAAAGAAGTAAGAAAAAAACAATGACTTAGGAATATGAACATCCCTGAATGGTGTTGACCGGTTAATTTTATTTTTAGTTTAAACCCGCTTTATGCATTGGAAAATCTATTCCGTTTCTAAACATCTGCAAATCAGAAACTTCGTTGAGTTTTTTGATTTAACCATAACGATGCTATGCTAAAGCCAAAAAAACTCCCTGATTTATTGCTGTTTAGATCCTCATTACGAAGTTCCAATGCATAAAGCCGGTTAAAACCAGTGAATACTTCTATGGCTCTTCATGTGGATGATTGGTTTCAATAAATTTTCATTGTGTTAATAGCTAAACGTTAAACCATTGATTAAGTATGTTTTATGGAAGATGTGAAAATTCCATTATAACATTACAACAATTGCTCATTAACACATTTGCAAAGATTCCACTAAATTAGTGGTAGTGCCACTTTTGTCAACGCAAATCTTTATTTATATTTGAATTTAAATACTTCTTTATGAAGAAAATGATCATCGCCAGCACTTCAACTATTTATGGAAGTGGCTATTTAGAATATATCTTACCTACCTTGGCTCGATTTTTTACAGGAGTTGATGAAATTCTTTTTATTCCTTATGCTCGCCCTGGAGGAATCAGTTATAAAGAATATACGGATATTGCACGTAGTGCTTTTGCAAAAATCGATATTGTTGTTAAAGGCATAAATGAATTTGACAACCCAATAACCGCGATTGAAAATTCCAGGGCAATTTTTACCGGAGGAGGAAATACATTTGTATTGGTTAATGAATTACATCGACAAGATTTATTTCCTGCATTAAAAGAAGCGATAGAAGAAGGCACCCCGTATTTTGGAGCGAGTGCCGGGAGTAATATTACCGGAATCAATATGAAAACAACCAATGATATGCCAATTGTTTATCCCGAGAGTTTCCAAACTTTGGGTTCAATTCCTTTTAATATAAATCCTCATTATCAAGACCCCGACCCTGATTCAAAACATAAAGGAGAGACTCGAGAAACTAGAATTAGAGAATTTCATACCTATAATCAACTGCCGGTAATTGGATTAAGAGAAGGAAGTTGGCTAGAAGTAAATGGAAAGGATATAATTTTAAAAGGCAACCTGAATGCAAGATTGTTTCGAAAAGATTCAGAACCTATTGAAATTTCACCGGATTACAATTTCAATAAACTGTGATTCGGATGATTTAATAAAATATTAACAAAATCACACAGAATATCAGGAGTTATATTAATTATTAATCCACTTATTATAGGGGTTTTGAGCTAAATAAGAGTTATAATATTTCACAACACCGGTTACTTCTTTTCCCAACCAAGCTGGTTTGCTAAAAACAGTGTTCTCATCAGGTAATTCGATTTCTGCGATGATCAATCCTTGATTTTCTCCATAGAATTCATCTACTTCAAAGAAAAGATCTTTATTGGTTGAAATAATGTATCTTTTTTTGTCTATAACGCCGCGTTCACAAATTTTTAGTAATTCGGCTGCTTCTTTTTTGGGAATTTCTTTTTCCCATTCAAATCGTGAAATGCCGGATGCATTCCCAATGCCTTTGATGGTAAGAAACCCTTTATCACCTGTTATTCTAACTCGTACCGTTCTTTCAGGAACGGTGGATAAAAAACCCTGTCTAATATCCATTGAAGATATGGCATGTTCTTTAAAAGATCCTTTCACTAAAAATTTTCGTTCTATTTCTTTACCAATCACAATATCATTTGATATTTATCTTAAACATTTCTTTATTATCCATCTTTCCAATCAAAACATCCTTAGGGTTTACACTACCAACACCCGCAGGAGTACCGGTAAAAATAACATCACCGATTTTTAAAGTAAAGAATTGAGAGATATAGGCGATGATCTCGTCGATTTTCCAAAGCATGTTCTTGGTATTTCCATCCTGTACCAATACATCATTCTTGAAAAGCTGAAAATTCAAATTTCCAAGTTCATAATTGTCTTTTAAAAAAAATTCACTTAGCACAGCACTGCCATCAAACGCTTTGGCTTTTTCCCATGGCAAACCCTTTTCTTTGAGTTTACTTTGTAGATCTCTTGCAGTAAAATCAATTCCCAAACCAATTTCTAGATAGTACATATGAGCAAATCTTTTATCGATATGCTTTCCGAGTTTGCATATTTTAACCAGTACTTCCACTTCATAGTGTACTTCATTGGAAAATGGAGGAATGACAAACGGATGTTGTTTTAATAATACAGAGGAATCCGGTTTTAGGAAAATAACCGGTTCAGCCGGTTTTTCATTCTCCAATTCTTTAATATGTTTGGCATAGTTGCGTCCGATACAGATTATTTTCATACTTAATAGTTTCGAGTTTTAGGTTTCGCGTTTCGCGTTTCGGGTTTTGAGTTCTGAGTTTTGGGTTTCGGACTTTAAACTTTGAACTTTTCACTTTTACCTTTACGGAATCCATTTTTTTTCAAAATTAGGTTTTCGTTTCTCTAAAAATGCATCTCTGCCTTCTTTTGCTTCCTCGGTCATATATGCCAAACGAGTGGCTTCACCTGCAAACACTTGTTGGCCAACCATGCCGTCATCAGTTAAGTTCATGGCAAATTTCAACATTTTTATGGAGGTTGGCGATTTAGCCAGAATTTCCTGAGCCCATTCAAAGGCTGTACTTTCCAGTTCAGCATGAGGAACCACAGCATTTACCATTCCCATTTCACAGGCTTCCTGAGCTGAATAATTTCTGCCCAGAAAAAAAATTTCTCTGGCTTTTTTTTGACCTACCATTTTCGCTAAATAAGCTGATCCATAGCCTCCGTCAAAACTGGTCACGTCGGCATCCGTTTGTTTAAAAATAGCATGTTCCTTACTTGCCAGTGTTAAATCACAAACTACGTGTAAACTATGTCCACCCCCAACAGCCCATCCGGGAACTACTGCTATCACAGCCTTTGGCATGAATCTTATCAATCGCTGTACTTCAAGAATATTCAGACGGTGGTATCCGTCCTCTCCAACATAGCCCTGATCACCTCTGGCCTTTTGGTCACCACCACTACAAAAGGAATATACGCCATCCTTTGATGAGGGACCCTCCGCAGAGAGCAGAACAACACCAATAGTCACATCTTCCTGAGCATCATAAAATGCTTTGTATAATTCACTTGTGGTTTTAGGTCGGAAGGCATTTCTAACGTCCGGTCTGTTAAAGGCAATACGCGCCACTCCATCACATTTTTTGTATGTAATATCTTCGAATTTCATTGCTGTTTTCCAATTGGGTGGTTTCATTTAATAAGTTTTAATGATTCTGTAAAATATTTATGGGTTGAAATCGTTGGTTAAATAGATTTGATAGGCGAAATTAGCAAAAGTTTATAAATTAAGCTTCTTGTTGGTTGTATTTGTCGTAAAATCTACATTTACGAAAAACACAAATTATGAAAAAAATACTCTTTATAATATTTATCTGTAACACATTTATTTATGGTCAGGATAATATAACATATAAAAATTTTAATTCATTTGAATTAAACGCGAAGAGGACATTGAAAATTTATCTTCCCGCTTCTTATGACGATGATGATGCAAATACCTATCCCGTTGCTGTTATTTTTGACGCCGAATATTTGTTTGATGTGTATGTAGCGAATGCTAAGCTTTTTGCCTCCAGAAATAAAGCACCGGAGCAAATTGTCGTTGGGATATTTCAAAATCAAAATGAAGAAAGATATATAGATTGTGATTATAGTACTGATACGGGCTTACCTAATGAAGACGGAAATAAATTTTATAGATTCGTAAGAGAGGAGGTATTAAATTATATCGATGATAACTATAGAACCTCTTTGTTCAAAACGATCGTTGGGAATACGCTAACCGCTAATTTCCTAAATTACTTTTTTTTAGAAAGCTATCATCCCTTTAATGCATACATTAATATTAACCCTAGTTATGCAACAAAAATTCAGGAACGAATTGAAGCAAAAAGTCAAAATATAAGTACCGAAGTGTATTACTACCTGAGTTCAGGTGATTTTAATCTTGAGAAAAGAAAAAAAGCAATTAATGGCGTTAATAGTCTTTTAAAATTGTCTGAAAATGAATATTTCAAATATAAGTTTGATGATTTTTCCAATTCCACGAAAACCGCTTCGATAGGACAGGCCATACCCAGTGCAATGGGTTTTGTGTTTAATATGTTTGCCCCTATATCAAAAACTGAATTTGATACAACGATAGCTCAAATGAGTCCGGGAGAAGCCATTGAATATTTAGAAAAAAAATATGTTGAAATTGATTATTTATATGGATCCAACGTAAAAATAAGGGAGAATGATATTTATATCATTGAACCGATCATTATGGATAAAGCAAATGGAGATTATCTTGAAGAATTTGGTAAAATGATCATTCGTCTCTATCCGGAATCACCTATGGGCGATTACTATATCGGTTATTATTATGAAACGGGGTATGATTATAGAAAAGCATTGAAGTATTATAAAAATGGATATGCAAAAATTGGTTCCGATAACCCGAATGGTGATGGATATTATGCTAATATTGAACGAGTATTAGATAAGCAAAGAGCCGAAAAATTAGGATATCCTGTTGGAGATGACAGCCTTGAAGAAACGGAAGAGACAGGAGAAGCAGAAGTAGAAGAAAACAATAATTAACATACTGCTTCAATAGGATTTACAAAGCTGTCTATCTATTGATCTAAACAAATAAAAAAGGGAGGCTAATAAGGCCTCCTTTTTTGGTTTTCATTTTTCATTTTTCATTTTTTGTTTTTGCTTTTGATCTGCATGCATTTTCCTCTTTTTCATTGAATATTGACGTTTGCTCGAAACACGCCATTCCTCAAATTGCTTTTCATCCAAGACATTTTTTATTTCGGCTTGATATTTTATTTGAGTATCCAACATTTTAATTTTCATTTTGAATTTTTCATCAGAGGAGAGTTGTTGATCACCTTGCTTTCTAGCCTGATTCGATTCCATTATTTTTTGACGCTTTTCTGCTCCTTTTTTATTTAATGCTAAGATTTGGCTTTCTTGAAATTTATTTAAATCCAGTTGTAGAACCAATTGTTTGGTTTTGAGAATCGCATGTTGTTCGGAAGTAAATTGATTTCTTTTCTTCATTTCATTAGGTCCGTTTTGTGCAAAGGAAAGGACTGTAAACCCTATCAGGAATATGCTCAATATTTTTTTCATAATAATAATTTATAAATGTTTATATACTATTAGACAATATAGTTTTAATTAGGTTTAAGCCTTAACAGAAATTTAACTAAGATGGGTGATCCAGCGTTATGATGAGACTTGACAATAATTTTTAATCCTCCTTCTCCGCCTTTGGAGGATTTGGCGGACGAGAAGAGGAAGAATTTAGGATGTTTGCATGATAAACTCAATTTAACAACTCGTATGCATGCGATGATGTAGTTTATTGTATTTTTGCAAAATGAAAGAAAATTATCAGCTTTCTGATTGGTTACCAACAACTAACAAAGAAGTTAAGATTAGAGGATGGGAGGAATTAGACGTTATTATTATTAGTGGTGACGCCTATGTAGATCATGCTGCCTTTGGGCCGGCCGTATTGGGAAGAATATTAGAAAGTTTTGGTTTGAGGGTTGCTGTTATTCCACAACCCAGTGTTCATGATAATTTACAGGATTTTACCAAACTGGGCAGGCCTGAATTATTTTTTGCGGTTACATCAGGCGCAATGGACTCTATGGTAAGCAATTATACCGCCAATAAACGCAGGCGTGATAAAGATGCTTATACTCCAAATGGGGATAAAGGCTTTCGACCGGATTATGCAACGACCATATATTCAAAAATATTAAAAGAAAAATTCCCGGATGTTCCTGTGGTTATAGGAGGGATCGAGGCTTCACTTCGCAGAGTGACTCATTATGACTACTGGAGTGATTCTTTAAAACCAAATATTTTAACCGATTCTAATGCAGATCTTTTAATCTATGGAATGGGTGAACAACCATTGCGGGAATTAGTAGAACTTATTAAAAAAGGGGTTCCGTTTAATTCGATCAGAACAATTAAACAAACCGCTTATTTGTTGAGCAGTGAAGAACGTTTGGCAATAAATAAAAATTGGGAGGATATTACTATAAATTCTCATGAAGCCTGCTTAAAAGACAAGAAAACCTTCGCTGCGAATTTCAAAGTAATTGAACAGGAATCCAACAAAATTTTTGGGAGAAGAATCCTGCAAAAGGTAAAAGGGAAAACATTGGTAATAAACCCTGTATTCCCAACGATGACAGAGGCGGAGATTGATGCTTCTTACGATTTACCGTATACCCGATTACCTCACCCAAAATATAACAAGCGGGGGACGATTCCGGCCTATGAAATGATAAAATTCTCTATTAATATTCATAGAGGATGTTTTGGAGGCTGTAGTTTTTGTACCATCTCTGCCCACCAAGGGAAGTTCATCGCGAGTAGGAGTAAGGAATCCATTTTAAAGGAAGTAGATGAGGTGACACAAATGCAAGATTTTAAGGGTTATTTATCTGATATCGGTGGGCCTTCAGCCAATATGTATAAAATGAAAGGTAAAATACAAAGCATTTGTGATCAATGTATTGCACCTTCCTGTATCTCACCTGTTATATGTCATAATTTAGATACTTCCCATAAACCACTAACTGAAATTTATCAGGCGGTAGATAAGCATCCGAAGGTGAAAAAGTCTTTTATAGGCAGTGGGATCAGATATGACATGCTGGTACCTGAATTTAATAAAATGGCTGACCCTAAAGAATTGGAAGATTATACCGAAGAGGTAATTACCAAACATGTCTCAGGCAGATTAAAAGTTGCACCCGAACATACTTCAGATGCCGTACTTAAATTGATGAGGAAGCCATCCTTTAAATATTTTCATAAATTCAAAGATAAGTTTGATATTATCAATAAAAGGAAGAAACTGAATTTACAATTAATTCCATATTTCATATCCAATCATCCGGCTTGTGAAGCTGAGGATATGGCTAATCTTGCAGCCGAAACAAAAGATATGGGGTTTCAGTTAGAACAGGTACAGGGTTTTACACCAACACCGATGACAGTTGCTACAGTTATTTATTATAGTGGCTATCATCCTTATACCTTGAAGAAAACGTATACACCAAAATCAAAACACGAGAAGGACGAACAACATCGGTTTTTCTTCTGGTATAAAAAAGAGAATCAGGCCTGGATAAGAAATACTTTGCATAAGCTGGATCGAAATGATCTGTTGGAAAAGTTATTGCCATCTTACAGGAAAAATTCTCGTAAACAGAATAAAAAAGCAACATTGAAAAGTAATGGATCGTCAAAAAATTATCAGAGCGTTTTGAGTAAAACTACCATTAATAAAAAACGAATCAAAAATAAAAAAAGATAAAACCCACCTTGATAAAAACGTTTACATTTGTAGAATTATATAAACTTTTTGTTAGAACAAAATAAATTATTGATGAAAAAACTATTTTTATTATTTCTTTTTATTTCCGGATTTACTTTTGCACAGGAAACCGTAAAAGTTGATTTAACAAATCCAAATGCCACAATCTACACGCATTTATATTTTTTACAGGATTCGAGCTATGATGCAAGTAAAGCTGCAAGAACTGTTAGAGGAAAGAATAGCCGGGATGCCATAGCTAAATCCATTAAAATAAAAGAAGTTTTAGATGGTAAGGGACTAATTGTTAATTTTGATAAGGTACCTGAAGACGGGTATTTTATGGATACTATTTCAGGTATTCATGCGGGTTTGGATAAGCCCAAACACAGATTTTATCTGTTTCCAAACAGGATGCCCGAAATCTATTTAGAAAAAGCGGGAAATTATTGGTATTACTCCAAAGAAACTGTTGATAATATTGATCAAATTTATTTAGAGAC
>PVMS01023863.1_pt1 | contig 51973 bp, 52 predicted proteins | sample 1853461 | NCBI WGS metagenome assembly PVMS01 (sample SAMN08582032, study PRJNA380276) | Marine sediment metagenome, whole genome shotgun sequencing project. | isolation source: ocean sediment barecode stripped | collected 2017
CCCACCGATCGGGTTCGCTACGTCATGGGTCTCGGCGACACCGAGGGAATCCTCGCCGCGGCCGCCCGGGCTGTCGACCTCTCCGATGGTGTGATCCCGACCCGTCTCGCCCGGCACGGCAAAGCGCTCACTCGCCGCGGCGACTTCTCCATCCGGCGGCTCGAATGGAAGCAGGACGAGCGCCCCCTCGATGTCGACTGTGACTGCATCACGTGTCGCCGGTACAGCCGGGGGTACCTTCGCCATCTCCACGGGACGAAGGAGCCGACCGGGAACCGGCTCCTGACGATCCACAACCTCACCTATACGTTCGATCTGCTCGGACGCATCCGCGCCGCCATCGAGGCGGGGACGTTCGCGGACTTGCGTGTCGAGGTGGTCGCGGCCCGCCGGCCCCAGGGGCCTCCGGGAAACGGGATATCGGGCCGAACTGGCTAGAGTTCGCGGGCCTTGCCGGCGATGGTCGCCGGCAGTGATTCTGGAGGAGTCCCACGGTGTCCCCGTTCGTCGATGTACTCGGAATCGTTGTGGCTCAGGAGGCCCAGGGGACCAACTGGCTGGGGTTCCTGTTCCCCCTCGTCATCCTGGGCGGGTTGTTCTACGTGCTGCTCATCCTTCCGCAGCGCCGACGCCAGAAACAGGCGAAGGACCTCCAGAGTGCCATCACCGTCGGTGACGATGTCCGTACCGTCGGCGGGATCTTCGGGACCGTCCGCGCCGAGGACGAGGAGACCTTCACCATCGATGTGGGCGGCGGCACCACCTTGCGGATCGCCAAACGCGCCGTAGCCGAGCGCCTCGGAGACGACACCGAGTGAGCCGTCGCCGTGCCGTTGTCACCCTTCTGGTGATCCTCGCCGTCGCGTGGGGATCGGTCGCAGTTATGCTCATGGCCGGTCTCCGACCCAAGCTGGGCCTGGATCTTCAGGGCGGGTTCTCCGTGACCCTCGTCGCGCCTGAGGGCACCGACAAGGACACCCTCGATACGGCCGTCGAGATCATGCGACGGCGCATCGAGAACCTGGGCAGCATCCAGGAACCCGAGATCTCCGTTCAGGGCGATCGCAGGATCCAGGTGCAGCTCCCCGGCGTCGAGGACCGGGCCCGGGCGCTCGAGGCCGTCGGAACCACCGGTCAGATGTCGTTCCGTCCCGTGCTGGCGATCTTCCCCGAGAGCCCGGCGATCGCCGATCCCGATGGTGATCATCCCGAGGGTCTCGATCCCACCACCGGCCTCACGGTCGACGACGACGTCGAAACGGAGGCCTATCTCCCCGAACTCGATCCCGATGGTGAAGTCGTGGTCGTCTACCACGTCGGTCCGGCGTTCCTCGTCGGCGCCGACATGCAGGGTGGTGAGGCCAGGTTCAGCGGCACCGGCGGACACGGCGGAGCCGGCGGCTGGGTCGTGGTGCCCGAATTCACCGATCAGGGTGGAGAGAAGTTCCGGGCCGCGACCGGCGAACTGGCCGGCTTCACCCTTGGTGACCCGCAGCGTCGTCTCGCCATCGTTGTGGACGGCACCGTGACGTCGGCACCGGAAGTCGCCGCTGGTGTCGACCCGGGTCAGGGACTCGATCCCAACCAGGTCGTGATCACCGTCGGGAACCCCGACGATCCGGAGGCCGAAGCACAGGACCTCGGTGCGATCCTCCGCTACGGCGCCCTTCCCACCACCTTCGAACGTGAGCGCGTCGAATCGGTCTCGGCGACCCTCGGCGACGACTCGCTGCGTGCCGGGCTCATCGCGGGCCTGATCGGTCTGGCCATCGTGGGGATCTACATGCTCTTCTACTACCGGGCGCTCGGGCTGATCGCGATCGTCGGGCTGTCCGTCTTCGGGTCGTTCCTCCTCGGGATCATCATCCTTCTCGGCGAATTCCAGGGCACCACGCTGACGTTGGCCGGCGTGGCCGGCATCATCGTGTCGATCGGCATCACCCTCGACTCGTACATCGTGTATTTCGAACGCATCAAGGAGGAGTACGGGCACGGGCGCGGCCTGCGCGCCGCGGTCGACCACGCCTACCCGGGCGCGTTCCGTACGGTCCTCACCGGGGACACGGTCACCTTTCTGGGCGCGATCCTCCTCTGGTTCCTCGCCATCGGGTCGGTCAAGGGTTTCGCCTTGACGCTCGGCCTCGCGACCGTCATCGACGTCTTCGTCTCCTACTTCTATGCCCGTCCGGCCACCTGGCTCCTCTCCCGGTCGCCACTCGGTGAAGGCGGTGCGTTCAGCGTCCTCGGGGCCATGGGCGGCGGTCGCCATGCGGTCGACATCACCGACATCGACGACCGGGTGCAGGTGGGCTCATGAACGTCTTCACCCGCATGTACCGCGGCGAGACCTCTTTCGATTTCGTCGCGACGAGCAAGAAGACCCTGATCGGTTCGGCCATCGCGATCGTGCTGTCGGTGGTCGTCCTGATCGTTCATCCGTTGAACCTGAGCATCGATTTCACCGGCGGTACGGTCATCATCGTCGAGAACACCTCCGGGGCGTCGATCGAGGAGATACGATCCGCGGTGGGTGAGGTCGACCAGGAGGGAGCCAAGATCCAGCTCACCGGCGAGGGATTCATCCAGATCCAGACCGAGGCACTGGACGCCGCGGACCAGGACACCATCGTCGTCGTGGTCGCCGAGGCCGTCGGTTCCGACGTCAACGACGTGACCGTCGATGCGGTCGGCCCCACCTTCGGTGCCGAGGTGACGCAGTCTGCTCTCAAGGCACTCGTCATCTTCCTCCTCATCGTCGCGGTGTTCATCTCCTGGCGTTTCGAATGGCGGATGGCGGTGGCGGCGCTCGCCGCGCTGTTCCACGACCTGATCATCACCACAGGCGTGTACGCCCTGCTCGGTTTCGTCGTCACACCCTCCACCGTCATCGCGGTGTTGACCATCCTCGGATACTCGCTGTACGACACCGTCGTGGTCTTCGACAAGGTCAACGAGAACGTTCACGAACTGCACGGTCGCGCCACTTACACCGACATCGTGAACCTCTCGATGAACCAGGTCCTCATGCGATCGATCAACACGTCGTTCACCTCGTTGATCCCCGTCGGGAGCCTGCTTTTCATCGGTTCGTTCGCTCTTGGGGCACACACCCTGCGCGAGTTCGCCCTCGCGCTGTTCATCGGCATCGGCATCGGGACCTATTCATCGCTCTTCGTAGCTTCTCCGCTTCTTGCCTGGTCGAAGGAGAAGGAACCGGAGTGGGAGAGAGTGCGTCGCCGCCTCGATCGCAAGGGTGGTGTCCCGGTCGAGGACGAACCGGTCGAGACCGCAGCGGCCCCACCGCCTGCGGCCTCACCCCTGGGAGCGACGCCGCGAGCCCCCAAGCAGCGTAGGAAGCGGCGGTAGACTTCGGCGATGGCCCACGCCATCGAACATCATCCCCGCTCCGGGGTCGAAGATCGCCGGCCCGAAGAGATCCGTGACGGCATCGTCGCCACGATCCTCGCGCGCGATCCTGAGGCCGACGTCGACCTCGTCGAACGTGCCTATCGCGCGGCGGAAAAGGCCCACGCCGGGCAGATGCGCCAGACGGGCGACCCGTACATCGTCCACCCGCTGGCGGTTGCCGAGATCCTCGCCGAATACGGACTCGATTGCCCGACGATCGCTGCTGCGCTCCTCCACGACACCGTGGAGGACACGGATCTCACGCTCGACGGGGTGCGGGACGAGTTCGGGGACGAGGTCGCGATGCTCATCGACGGCGTGACGAAACTCGATCGGATCAAGTTCTCGAGCCGTGAAGAAGCGTCGGCCGCCACGATCCGCAAGATGGCCGTGGCGATGGCCAAGGACATGCGGGTCCTCCTCATCAAGTTGGCCGACCGCACGCACAACATCAGGACCATGGGCCCGCTTTCCGACGAGAAGCAGCAACGAGTCGCTTCCGAGACGCTGGACGTGTACGCGCCGCTGGCTCATCGCCTCGGCGTGCAGGACATCAAACACGAGATGGAGGAGACCTGTTTTCCCATCCTCTATCCGAAGCGGAGCAGGGAACTCGACAAGCTCGTGCAGAGTCGGGCCCCGCAGCGTGAGTTGTACGTTCGAGACGTCATCGGAACGGTGGCGGGTGCACTCGGCGACGCCGGCGTTGAGGCGGAAGTGTCGGGTCGTCCGAAACACCTCTATTCGATCTACCGCAAGATGATCACGAGCGGCCTGGAATTCGAGGAGATCTACGACCTCATCGGCATCCGCATCATCGTTCCTCGCATTCGGGACTGCTACGCGGCTCTCGGCTTGGTGCACTCGATGTGGCCCCCCATCCCCGGTCGGTTCAAGGACTACATCGCCATGCCGAAGTTCAACCTCTACCAGTCGCTGCACACCACGGTCGTGGGGCCCAACGGCAAGGCGTTGGAGATCCAGATCCGAACCGATGACATGCACACCCGCGCCGAGTTCGGGGTCGCGGCGCATTGGCGCTACAAGGATGGCGAGGCTGAGCGGATGCCCCTCATCAAGGACATCCGGATCCTTCAGGAAGACGCCGAAGATCCGACGGAGTTCCTCGCCGACCTGAAGCTGGATCTCTACCAGGACGAGGTCTTCGCCCTGACCCCGAAAGGACGGGTGATCGACCTTCCCAAGGGGGCGACTCCCGTCGACTTCGCGTACCGCATCCACACCGACGTCGGTCACCATTGCGTCGGCGCGAAGGTGAACGGGCGCCTCATCTCGCTTTCGACCGAGCTGGAATCGGGCGACATCGTCGAGATCCTCACGTCGAAGTCGGAGTCGGCTCATCCGAGTCGGGACTGGCTCGAATTCGCCAAGTCATCCCGCGCCACGTCGAAGATCAAGCAGTGGTTCCGGCGGCAGCGTCGTGAGACCGCGGTCGCGGACGGACGAGAGGCCGTGATCAAGGCGTTGCGCCGTGAAGGGCTGCCCGTTGGGGACAACGACGGGGATCTCAGCGCGATCGCGACGGACCTGGGATTCAACGATCTCGAAAGCCTCTACGGCGCGGTCGGCGAGGGGAGGGTCAGCGCACAGACGGTTGCCCAGCGGGTGGCGAGACGGGTCGAGCCGGACCTGGAGGAGGAGCCCACCCTCGAGCTCATGGCGCCGCCTCCGCCGACCCGAACCCGACCGGCCCGCGGTGTCATCGTCGAGGGATTGGACGACATGCTCGTGCGCATGGCTCGGTGTTGTTCTCCGGTGCCGGGTGACGAGATCATCGGGTTCGTCACCGTCGGACGGGGTGTTTCGGTACATCGCGCCGACTGCGCCAACATCGGTGCGCTCGAGGAACAGCCGGAGCGGATGATCGAGGTCACGTGGTCGCCGGAGCAGTCGGGGTCGTTTTTCGTCTGGATCCAGGTCGAGGCACTTGACCGAGCGCGCCTGCTGCGCGATGTCACCAGCATCCTGTCGGACCTCGGCGTGAACATTCACAGTTAGTCTTCCGTCACCGGTCGTGACCGCATCGCCCTGTTGCGCTACGAGGTGGAGATGGCGGACGCGACGCTGCTCGAACGGGTACTGACCGATCTACGAGGGGTCGACGGCGTCTTCGACGCCTACCGACTCGTGCCGGGAGGGTGAGGTGAGCCTCGTCCTCGATAGCGGTGAACTGTGGGCGGCCGCGACCAATACCTACGTGATCGCTCCTGAGCCCGGCGGGCCGGCGGTCGTCGTGGATGCGCCTCCCGACGTCGACGCGATCGCGGCGCTCCTGTCCCGCCACGACCTCGTTCCCGCCGCGTTGCTGCTGACCCACGGCCACATCGACCACGTCGGCGGGGCGGGGGGAGTGGTGCGACGCACCGGCGCGGTCGCCTATCTCCACCCGGACGATGATTTTCTCGCGGCAGACCCGGTCGCCCAACTCCGATCGATCTTCGGGGTAGTCCCGCCCGGAGCGGAGGCGTTCGCCCCGCCCGACCACTTCGAACAACTCAGCGACGGTCAACGCCTTCGGATCGCCGGGATCGAGTTCGAGGTTCGCCACACCCCGGGGCACACCCCCGGGCACGTGTGTTTCTACGTGGAGGACGAAGGGATCCTCTTCAGCGGTGACCAGTTGTTCGCCGGTTCCATCGGGCGAACCGACTTCTCCTACGGTGACTTCGACGCTCTGATGCGATCCATGGCGGACAAGGTGATGACCCTGCCCGACGATATCGAGGTTCTCCCCGGCCACGGTCCCGTCACCACGATCGGTCGAGAACGCACCTCCAACCCCTTCATCCTCGAGTTTCTCGATTCCTGACTGACACGGTCGGCGCTAGCCTGTCGGCCCCGCACCCGATCCATCCGTGGAGTGCTGCAATGGCCTATCGCGCCCCGAAGGGCACCGATGACTTCCTCCCGCCCGACTCCGCCGTCTGGCTGGAGGCGGAACGTGCCTTTCTCGATCTCGCCGAGCGCTACGGGTACGGCCTCACCCTGACTCCCATCTTCGAATCGACGGACCTGTTCGCCCGTGGCGTGGGCGAGGCGACGGAAGTGGTGGAGAAGCAGATGTACACCTTCACCGACAAGGGCGGCAGGTCGCTGACACTCCGTCCGGAGGCGACGGCGTCCGTCGTGAGAGCCGTCATCCAGAGTGGCGGGGTCGGGGGTGTGTTCAAGGGCTCCTACTGGGGACCGATGTTCCGGTACGAACGTCCGCAGAAGGGGCGGCGTCGCCAATTCGTCCAGGCCGGGGTCGAGTATCTCGGTGAAGCTTCGCCCGATGCCGACGTCGAGGTGATCGAGTTCGGTTTCCGATATCTCGAGGCCCTCGGAGTGCCGGATGTCGAGGTCCGTCTCAACAGCATCGGCGATCCGGAGGATCGGGCCGGCTACCGCCTCGAACTCGTCGAGTACTTCAGCGCGGCCGCGGACGACCTCTCTGAGGACGCGAGGAGGCGAATCGACGACAACCCGATGCGGATCCTGGACTCGAAGGCCGACGCAGAGGTGGTGGCCGGCGCACCGGTTCCCAGTGATCACCTGGGGGAAGCTTCCGCCGCACACTTCGAGGCAGTTCGTCATGGCCTCGAACGCGCGAAGATCCCGTATCGGCTCGAACCTCGGTTGGTCAGGGGACTCGACTACTACAACCGAACCGTTTGGGAGTACGTGCCGGGCGGCTTCGATGCCGCGCAGAACTCGGTCGGTGGCGGGGGCCGCTACGACGGTCTCTTCGAACTGCTCGGAGGGAAACCGACACCCGCAGTCGGCCTCGCCATGGGCCTCGATCGGATCATCCTGGCGATGAGCGACCGAAGGTCGATACCCGCGCTCGACGCCTTCGTCGTACTCGCCGAAGGTCGTCTCCGTCGCGCCGCCTTGGATCTCGTCTCACGATTGCGAGACGGAGGATGGCGCGCCGACATGGACCTCGGTCGACGGTCGGTGAAATTCCAGTTCAAGGTCGCCGATCGCCGGGCGGCGGCCACTGCGATCGTGGTCGGCGACGAATGGCAGGACGGCAAGATAACGGTGCGGGACCTCGGGTCCGGCGAGCAGGAACAGATCACGGTGGAGGAGATGGAACGATGGCTGCAGAGCCGTTGAAGACAAGAGGTGCGGGTTCGCTGCGTCTCGACGACGCCGGTGATGAGGTATCGCTGGCCGGATGGGTAGGACGGCGCCGGGACCATGGCGGAGTCATCTTCGTCGACCTCCGGGATGGGTCCGGTTTCGTACAGGTCGTTCTCAACCCGGAGGACGCTCCCGCGGCGGACGAGACGCTCCACGGACTGCGACTGGAGTACTGCGTCGCGGTTCGAGGCCTCGTCCGACCTCGCCCGGAGGGGACGGTCAACGCCGAGCTGCCCACGGGAGAGGTCGAGGTCGTGGCGTCCTGGCTCGGTGTGCTGAGCCCGTCGGATCCGCTGCCCTTCCCTCTCGACGACCGTATCGAGGTCGATGAGGCGAAGCGCCTCCAGTACCGGTACCTCGATCTGCGGCGGCCTGCGATGGCGGCGAACCTGACGAACCGGTCGAGCGCCATCCGCGCGATGCGGGACGTCATGGACGAGGCGGGATTCCTCGAGGTGGAGACGCCGACCCTGATCGCCTCGACGCCCGAAGGAGCCCGGGACATGCTGGTGCCGAGTCGCCTCCGCCCCGGCAATTTCTACGCACTTCCGCAGTCGCCCCAGTTGTTCAAGCAACTCCTGATGATCGCCGGCATCGAGCGCTATTACCAGGTCGCTCGTTGCTACCGCGACGAGGACATGCGTGCAGACCGCCAATTGGAGTTCACGCAACTCGATTTCGAGGGCTCCTTCTGGGGGCAGGAAGAGGTGCTCGCGACGCTCGAAGAGATCTCGGTGCGCGTGACGAAGGAACTGCTCGACATCGAGCTGGACCAGCCGTTCCCCAGGATGACCTGGCACGAGGCGATGGACCGCTACGGCACCGACAAACCCGACATCCGTTTCGGGATGGAGATCGCTGATCTCTCCAGCGTGTTCGCCGACACCGGTTTCAAGGCGTTCGCAGGCGTTCTCGACTCGCGGGGCACGGTGCGCGGCATCAACGCCGGTGCGCTCGGCCTTGCTCGCTCCGGGCTCGACGGTCTCGTTTCGCGGGCCCAAGAGATCGGAGCCAAAGGGCTCGTGTGGATGGTCGTCGAGGACGACGGCGGGCTCCGATCACCGGTCGCGAAGTTCCTCTCCGACGAAGAGAAGGCAGGGATCGTCGCGGCGCTGGAGGCAACGCCGGGTGACATCCTGTTGATCGTCGGCGACGAGGCCCGCATCGCCCTCACCGTCCTGGGCCAGCTTCGTCTCGACCTTGGCAAACCCGAGGGTCAAGAAGAGCTGGCGTACCTCTTCGTCGTGGATTTCCCGGTGTTCGAACGCAACGAAGACGGCGACTTCGCCGCGCTCCACCACCCTTTCACCGCGCCGGTGGACGTCGGCCAGATGCGCGAGGATCCGGGCCATGCGATCTCCAAGGCGTACGATCTCGTCCTCAACGGCTCCGAGCTCGGTTCGGGCAGTGTGAGGATCCACGACCCCGACGTCCAGGCCCAGGTGTTCGAGATCCTCGGGATCAGCGACGAGGAAGCGGAGCGACGCTTCGGGTGGTTTCTCGAGGCGCTGCGCTACGGGACCCCTCCGCATGCTGGTTTCGCCATCGGGATCGATCGGATGGTGGCGGTCCTGACGAACGCGCCGAACATCCGCGAGGTGATCCCTTTCCCGAAGACCCAGAGCGGCGCTGATCCGCTCACCGGATCACCGGGCCGCATCGAATCAGAGCAGCTCCGAGAGCTGGGCATCGAGGTGAGAGCGCAGGTCCTCGCCGAGTGGGAGGCACACGATGCTCCGATCCCGCCTCCTCCCGAGACATGACACCACGTCGATCCTCGATCCTCGGCTCCGAGACTCCACTGCGGCTCGCATGACCCGGGACCCCGACCTCTTCTCGGAACAGCGCGCCGAACGGCGACGATCCCATGCTCCACTCGCCGCCCGGATGCGTCCGGCCTCGCTCGATGAGGTCGAAGGCCAGGACCACCTTCTGGCACCCGGTGCCGCTTTCCGGACGATGGTGGAGGCGGGGAGGCCGGTATCGATGATCCTCTGGGGTCCTCCCGGCTCGGGCAAGACGACCCTGGCGCGGCTCGTCGCGGCGGGAAGCAGCGCGCGCTTCGAACAGCTCTCCGCGACCGCGGCGGGCGTCAAGGACGTGCGCGAGATCCTGGCGATGGCGTCCCGTCGACTCGAGGAGGATCTCGGGCGTACGGTGCTGTTCCTCGACGAGATCCACCGCTTCACCAAAGCACAGCAGGACGCCCTGCTGCCGGGTGTCGAGGATGGCACGATCATCCTCGTTGGGGCCACCACCGAGAATCCCTTCTTCGAGGTGAACTCGCCGCTGATCAGTCGCGCCACCGTTTTCCGAACCGAGGCGCTGTCCCCGGATGAGGTGTCGGCGTTGCTGGTGCGGGCGTTCGACGATCCGATGCGTGGGCTGGGTGACGTCAGCATCGACGCGGCCGCGCTCGAAGCGCTCGCCGGGCGGGTCGGCGGAGACGCCCGTCTTGCCCTCAACGCCGTCGAATTGGCCTCGACCCTGGCTGCGGGGCGAGGAAAGGACCGCATCGGCGTCGAAGAAGTGGCAGAGGCGCTGCAACGGCGGATCATCCGGTACGACAAGGGCGGTGACCGACACTACGACGTGATCTCGGCTTTCATCAAGAGCCTGCGCGGATCCGACCCCGACGCAGCCCTCTACTGGCTGCACACGATGATCGCGGCCGGTGAGGACCCGAAGTTCATCGCCCGCCGGATGGTGATCCTGGCATCGGAGGACGTCGGGCTCGCCGATCATCGTGCGCTCGGCATCGCGGTCGACGCTTTTCGCTCCGTCGAGGTCATCGGACTTCCGGAAGCCGCGTACGCCCTGTCCCATGCCGCGGTGTTCCTCGCGCTGGCACCGAAGTCGAACTCCGTCACCAAGGCCATGAGTGCAGTCCGAGACCTCGTCGAACGCACCCCCGGCGCTGAGGTGCCGCCACATCTCCGGTCCGGTGCCACTGCGGGTGAGCGGGCGATGGGCCACGGCGTCGGGTACGTGTACCCGCACGACCATCCCGAAGGGATCGCCGCTCAGCAGTACCTTCCCGACGAGATCGCGGACGCCGTCGTCTTCCATCTGGGGAAACGCGGAGAGGAAGTCGACCTGGGGGAGCGTCTCGACGCCATCGACGACGCGATGGGCAAACATCGCACCTGATCCCCGGGCCGACTTCCCTCGAACTGTGGGCTGCCAGTGACGCTGTACAGCAGTGATGCTGTACGGCACTCCCAGCCCACGGTTCGCGGCCACGATCTGAGTGGGTTGCTCGGCGCTAGCCTCACGCGCATGTTCACACGTGTGCGCTGGTTCGCCATCGGTGCCGCCTCGACGATCGGGGCGGGTATGTACCTGGCCGGCCGGGTCAAAGTGATGCGGGAGAAGATCACCGCGGAAACGATGACGAGGGCTGGTGCGGTGACGGCCGCCGGGATGATGGAGGCGGCCGGTCGGCGGCTTCAGACGAAGAATCGCATCGCGAGCCCGGATCCTGAAGGCTCTGTGACCGGTGAGGGCTAACCTCGCGCCTCTATGGACAGCAACCAGATCCGGCGGACGTTCGTCGATTTCTTCGCGGAGCGCGACCACACGATCGTGCCGAGCGCCTCGCTCATCCCGATCGATCCGACCCTGCTGCTGACGGGTGCCGGAATGGTGCCGTTCAAGCCGTACATGCTCGGGGAGGAGCCGGCGCCCTACAAGCGGGCCGTCTCGATCCAGAAGGTGGCTCGCACCACCGATATCGACATCGTGGGGACGACGGCGCGACACTTGACCTTCTTCGAGATGCTCGGGAACTTCAGCTTCGGGGACTACTTCAAGGAGAAGGCGATCCCCTGGGCCTACGAGCTGGTCACCGAGAGGTACGGCCTGGACCCGGATCGCCTCTGGTACACGGTCCACTACACCGACGACGAGGCAGCCGAGATCTGGATCGACGGTGTCGGGGTTCCGGCCGACCACGTGCAACGTCTCGACCGGGACAACTTCTGGCAGATGGGCATCCCGGGGCCGTGCGGGCCCTCCTCGGAGATCTTCTACGACAAGGGTCCCGAGTTCGGTGCCGACGGGGGCCCCGAGGTCGACGACGAACGGTTCATGGAGCTCTGGAACCTCGTGTTCATGCAGAACATCCAGGATGAGCCGTACCACGTCATCGGCGATCTCCCGGCGAAGAACATCGATACCGGGTTGGGCCTCGACCGCCTCGCTGCCGTGCTCCAAGGTGTCGAGACGACGTTCGAAACCGACCTCATACGACCCGTCCTCGCCAGCGCGGAAGGGGCCACCGGAGTGACGTTCGGTGCAGCCGAGCGTTCGGATGTCAGCCTGCGGATCCTCGCCGACCACGGACGTTCGGTGACCTTCCTCATCGGCGACAAGGTGGTGCCGTCGAACGAGGGTCGCGGGTATGTGCTGCGCCGATTGCTCCGCCGCGCGGTGCGCCACGCGTACCTTCTCGGCTCGAAAGATCTCATCATGCCGAAGCTCATCGCGGCGACGGTCGACGTCATGCGCGACGCGTATCCAGAGCTCGTCGACCGTGCGGACATCATCACCGAGATCGCGGAACGCGAGGAAGTCCGTTTCCGCAGAACGCTCGAGTCGGGCCATCAGATCCTGGACGACGAACTCGCCGGTCTCGAACCGGGATCGGTCCTCGCCGGAGAGACCGCGTTCAAGCTCCACGACACCTACGGATTCCCCCGCGAGCTGACCGAGGAGATCCTCGCCGAACGAGGATTCCAACTCGACCTCGCCGAATTCGAGCGCATGATGGGAGAACAGCGCGAGCGGGCGCGGCGCGCCTACCGCGGCGGCGATGCCGTCGAGACCGCGGAAGCGTACCGCTCACTCCTGGGCGGTCTCGAACCGACCGAATTCACCGGCTATCTGCACGAGCAGGGGATGGGCCGGGTCCTTGCCATCGTCCGTGACGGTGAGACGGTCGAACGGGCCGACGAAGGCCAGGAGGTCGAAGTGTTCCTCGACCGGACTCCGTTCTACGCGGAGTCCGGGGGTCAGATCGGTGACCGTGGCACGATCACGTCCCCCACCGGTGAGATCGTCGTTGCCGACACCCGCTACGCCCTTCCCGGCCTGCATGGCCACCGGGGGAGGGTCGCGACCGGGCACGTTCAGTCGGGTCAGGACGTCGAACTCGACCTCGATCGGGAACGGCGAGAGCGGATCCGCAAGAACCACACCGGCACCCACATCCTGCACTGGGCGCTTCGTGATGTGGTTGGAGACCACACCCACCAGGCCGGCTCACTGGTCGCGGACGGCCGTCTTCGCTTCGATTTCAGCCACTACACCGCGTTAGCTCCCGAGGAGTTGCGCGCGGTCGAAGAGATGGCGAACGAACGCATCATCGAAAACGCCGAGGTCACGACCCTCGAAACGACGAAGGAAGAGGCCGAGAAGATGGGGGCGCTGGCGTTCTTCGGCGACAAGTACGGCGAGCGGGTTCGGGTCGTGCAGGCGGGGGACTATTCGACCGAGTTCTGCGGGGGTACGCATGTGCCCAGCACCGGTCAGATCGGCCCCCTCATCTTGATCTCGGAAGGATCCGTCGCCGCCAACACTCGACGGGTCGAGGCCCTGACCGGCACCGCGGCGTATCAGCACCTCAGCGAGATGCGCCGAGACCTGGAGGCGGCCGCCGGTGCACTGAACGCGCAGCCGAGCCGGATCGTCGAGGCAGCCGAATCCCTGACACTGCGGCTTCGTGATCAGGAAGAAAGGGTCGCACAGTTCGAGGATCAGGCGCGAGCCGAAGCCGCGGGAGACCTCCTGGAGGACATCGAGCGTCACGGCGATCATGGTCTCCTTGTCGCGGAGCACGACGGCTACAGCGGCGACGAGCTGCGAGCGCTGGCGTTCCAGCTTCGCGACCGCGTCGGTTCCGGGATCGGCGTTGTCGGGTCCAGGTCCGACGGCAAGGGTGCGCTCGTCGCGTTCGTTTCGGAAGATCTCGTGGTCGACGGGGTTTCGGCCGGCGCGGTCATCGCGGAAGCCGCACGGACCCTTGGTGGCGGTGGGAGCCGCGATCCGCGATTGGCACAAGCGGGTGGTCCTCGCGGTGACCGCATGTCGGAGGCCCTCGAGGCGGCACGTACGGCGGGTCGAGAGGCGCTCCTGAACCTGTGAGCCGCACGCTCGGACTCGACCCGGGTTCACGACGGATCGGCGTAGCGTTGTCGGATCTCACCGGTACCATTGCATTGCCGCACACGGTCATCGACCGCAGCGGCGAGGACGTCGCGGCGAAGCTGCGCGAACTGTGCCGGGAGAGTGAAGTCGAGCGGATCGTCGTAGGTTTGCCCCTCCACCTCTCCGGGCGTGAAGGGCCCGCGGTCGAGGCTGCGAGAGAGATCGCCGACCTCGCCCGGAAGGCGACGGGATTGCCCGTGGACATGCACGACGAGCGGTTCACCACGGTCACGGCGGAGAGCGCGCTGCTCGAAGCGGGGGTCCGGAGGAGGAAACGCCGCGAAGTACGCGACATGGTCGCGGCAACCGTCCTCCTCCAGTCGTACCTCGACAGTCGGAGCGGAGATGACCGGACACCCGGTGACGGCAACTGATCAGAACCCCGACGCGGGACGGTCGGGGTCTCCCGGCTCCCGGTGGAAGCGGCTCGGGTTGATCGCGGGGATCGTGGTCGTCGGCATCGCCGCTCTCGTGCTGCTCGGACGTCTGGTCGCCGATGCGGTCGCGGGGGATCCGGTCGCCAACGTGCAGACGGGGATCGCGGTCGAGATCACCATCCCGCCCGGGGCCTCTGCCCGGTCCATCGCTGCTGCGCTGGAGGACGCGGGTGTGGTCTCCGCACGGGACTTCGAAGACTCCGTCGGCCGACAGGGAGCCGCGAACCTGCTCCAGGCCGGAACCTACGAGCTCGAGACCGGCATGGAAGCCGATCGGGCGTTGGAGGCTGTCCTTGCGGGACCCGTTTTCCAGTCCGAGTCATCGGTGATCGTCGTCGAGGGTCTCCGGGTGTCGAAGATCGTCGAGGAGCTCGCGGACCAGACCGGTCATCCCGTGGAGGCCTTCGAAGAGGCTCTCCGCATCGGTGCGGTGACCTCGCCGTTCTTGCCGTCCGAACTTCCCGAAGGAGTCGACGAGATCACGCGGTGGGAGGGTCTGCTGTTCCCCGCTCGGTACGAGATCGCCGACGACGCGACTCCGACCGAGATCCTCGGGATGATGGCCGACGAGATGGTGGCCAGGATGGATACGATCGATTGGTCGCGCCTCGGATCCCTCGGCCTCAGCCGCTACGAGGTGTTGACGGTGGCGTCGCTCATCCAGCGCGAGGCGGGCGTGGATGAAGAACGGCCCACGATCGCGAGCGTGATCTACAACCGCCTCTCCCAGGATGTGCCTCTGCAGATCGACGCGACCGTCATCTACGCGCTCGGGGAGAACCCCGGCCGGGTCCTGAGCGAACATCTCGAGGTCGACTCGCCGTGGAACACGTATGCGAACCGGGGACTGCCCCCCACGCCCATCGGGACGGTGCAGATCGAGTCACTGCAAGCCGCGGCGGATCCGGACCAGACGGACTACGTCTTCTATGTTCTGGTATCGAAGGACGGCCGTCACGGCTTTTCGGTGACCTACGAGGAGCATCAGGAGAAGGTGCAACAGGCGAGAGAAGACGGGGTCTTGCCGTGAGGTTCGCCGTCCTCGGCGACCCGGTGGAGCATTCTCTTTCGCCCGTCATCCACGAGGCTGCATTCGCCGCGCTCGATATCGACGCCACGTACGCGGCGCGGGAGGTCGATGCTACGGCGTTCGCCACGGCCGTCGCTGAGGTGCGTTATGGGACCCTCACCGGCGCCAACGTGACGATGCCACACAAGCAGCTCGCTTTCTCCCTGTCGGAGCGAACCTCGGAGACCGCCCTGCGTGTCGGGGCGGTGAACACGCTGTTGCTCTCCCGGGGCCACGTGCACGGGCACAACACCGATATCGACGGCATCGAGAGGGCCTGGGGGTGGAACGGCCTCCCCGACGACCGCCCCGTCCTCGTGCTCGGTGCCGGGGGAGCGGCCGCGGCAGCCGTCGTGGCGCTGGGTGATCGCGACCTGTTCGTGTCCTCCCGCCGCGCTTCCGCCGCCGTCGATCTCATCGAACGGACCCGGGTGTCCGCCGGGACGATCCCTTGGGGCCGCGGGGTTCCCGGCGCGGTGGTGGTCAATGCGACGCCTCTCGGGATGGCAGGCGAATCGCTGCCGGAAGCCGTGCTCGATGGTGTCGCGGGTCTCTTCGAGTTGGTCTATGCCTCGGGGACGACACCGGCGATCCGCCGCGTCGCCGCGGCCGGGGCGCCCGTGGCTCCGGGGACGGACATGCTGCTGGCCCAAGCCGGGGTGTCCTTCGAGCTGTGGTTCGACCGGGAGGCGCCGCTCGCCGCCATGCGCCTCGCTCTCGAGGCCGAGGCAACTCGGCGTTCGGCCCTGCGTCTGGAATGAACCGGGCGAGGGCTCGAGCGACGGTCATTCAGGATGGTTTCGGGTCGGGATTGCCGCCGGGTCCATTCGGACGACCCTTCTGTAGAGTCGACGCCCATGGCCACCACGCGTTATACGAAGAGTGCTGATGTCAACATCGCGTATCAGGTCGTAGGGGAGGGCCCGCGAGACTTGGTCTACGTGCCCGGATGGATCTCGAACGTCGAAGTGATGTGGGAGGAGCCATCGATGGCCCGGTTCCTCCACAGGCTCGCTTCGTTCTCGCGTCTGATCGTGTTCGACAAGCGCGGTACCGGCATGTCCGATCCCGTACAGCTCGATGCGTTGCCCACTCTCGAAGAGCGGATGGACGATGTACGCGCCGTGATGGACGCGGTTGGCTCCGAGAAGGCAACCCTCCTCGGCCACTCGGAAGGCGGGGCCATGTGCATCCTCTTTGCCGCGACATACCCGGAGAGGACGGAGGGCCTGATACTCGTAGGTAGCTGGGCCAAGAGAGTCCCGTCCGAGGACTACCCCGTGGGCGCCGTCCGTCGAAGCCCGCGCGGCCGAGATCGAGGAGGTGGAGCGTACCTTCGGTGACCCCGCTGCTCTCCCGAACTGGCTCGCGCCGAGTCGAATGGAGGACGAGGCATTCCGCCAGTGGTTGGCCAAGTACTTTCGGCTCGGGTCCAGCCCCAAGGCGGCTGCGCACCTCTTGGAAACGAACACACAGATCGATACCACGCACGTCCTTTCCAGCGTCCACGTGCCGACACTGTGCCTCTATCGAGTGGAAGATGCCGATGTCAACGTCGAGGAGGGACGCTGGATCGCTGCGCAGATCCCGGACTCGAAGTTCGTCGAGGTCCCCGGCGCGGACCACCTGCTCAACGCTTCTGGGGCGGCGTTGATCTTGGACGAGATCGAGGAGTTTGTGACCGGCTACCGGGCGAGCCTCAGCCCGGAACGGGCCCTCGCGACGGTCCTGTTCACCGACATCGTCGGTTCCACCGAGATGGCCGCCCAGATGGGAGACCTCGCTTGGCGGGATCTGCTCGAGCGCCACAATATGACGGTTCGCTCCGAGGTGGAGAGGTCCCGGGGCCGGGTGATCGGCACGCAGGGCGATGGTTTCCTTGCGACGTTCGATGGGCCGGGGCGTGCGATCGGCGCAGCCCATTCGATCGTCGATGCCTTGAGCCCTCTCGGAATCATGGTCCGCTCCGGGCTGCACACCGGCGAGATCGAGATCTTGGGCGACGATGTTGCGGGCCTTGCGGTTCATATCGGAGCGCGCATCGCGGCACTCGCATCACCGGGCGAAGTCCTCGTGTCCCGAACCGTCAAGGACCTGGTTGTCGGGTCGGGGATCGAGTTCGAAGATCGCGGGTCTCATTCCCTCAAGGGCGTCCCCGACGAATGGCAGATCTACGCCGCTGTGTGAGCCCGTGAGAAGCGGGAACGAGCAACATCCGTGCCTCCGGGGTATTACGCGTTGGCGTCGCGCCGGCGGGCCTCCGTCATGTTCGCGTAAGCTCGCCGACGCATGGGAATCGCTCTCACTCTTCTCGTTGTCGGACTCGTTGCCGGTGCGTTCGCCAACGCGGTGGCGCTCGACACCTCGGTGACCGCGGCCGCGACGACGGCTCCTCCGGGTAGCCACGGATCGGTCGGGACGCTCCGCATGCCCGTCATCGTGGCCGGCACCGGTCTCCTGTTCGCGGCGACGCCGTGGGTCGTCGAGGTTTCCTGGGTGCTCCCCGCCTACCTCTGGTTCGTCTGGCTGACGGTGACGCTCACGATCACCGATCTCGACGACAAACTGATCCCCAACCGGATCCTGTTCCCGGGAGTGGCGGTCGGTGGCCTCCTGCTGATCGTCGGCGCTCTTCTCGACGGGCAACCGGAGGGGCTCATCGGCGGATTCGTCGGCGGTGTCGCCTACTTCCTCGTCCTCTACGGGATCGCCCGGATGGCTCGTGGCGAGTTCGGGCTCGGCGACGTGAAGTTGGCGTTCCTACTCGGAGTGTTCACCGCCTATCAAGGATGGGGCGAGCTCGTCGTTGCGTTCGTCGCCGCGTTCGTGCTCGGGGGCGTGGTGTCCTTGGCTTTCCTGGTCACCCGGACGAAAGGGCGGAAGGACGCGATCCCGTTCGGCCCCTTCCTCGTCGCAGGGGCCTACATCGGTCTCGCCTGGGGTTCCAGCATCGTTGCGTGGTACCTCGGTACGTCTGCTTGACGTGGGCGGTCTACCCTTGCTCGTCCCGGCCCCGCTGGAGAGATGCTCAGGTACCTGACCGCTGGAGAATCACACGGCCCCGCCCTCGTCACCATCGTCGAGGGTCTGCCCGCGGGCGTCGAAGTCGACTCGGATGGTCTGGCCGGAGAACTGGCTCGGAGACGCCTCGGCTACGGCCGGGGCCCGCGGATGCGGATCGAGAAAGACGAGATGGAGATCCTCGGAGGTGTCCGCTTCGGCCTGACTCTGGGAAGCCCGGTTGCCGTGGTGATCCGGAACACCGAATGGCCGCGCTGGCAGGAAGAGATGTCACCCGGGCCGGGAGAGGCGCGACGACCGATGACCGCGCCGCGGCCGGGACACGCCGACCTCGCCGGGATGCTCAAGTACGACACGCACGACGCCCGCGACATCCTCGAACGGGCGTCTGCCCGTGAGACCGCAGCCCGCACCGTGGCCGGCTATCTCGCGAAGCGACTGCTGGCAACCGTCCAGATCGAAGTCATCAGCCACGTCGTTGCGATCGGATCCGTGTCCGTGGCCCCCGGGACGGTTCCCGGTCCCGGCGACCTTGGTGCGATCGACGGGTCACCGGTCCGAGCCTTCGACGCCGAAGCGGCCGCGGAGATGGCCGCCGAGATCGAGGCGGCCAAGAACAACCGGGACACGCTCGGTGGCGTTGTCGAGGTGCTCGCTTACGGCGTGCCGCCCGGTGTCGGCAGCCATGTGCATCAGGACCGGCGGCTCGACGCGGCGCTCTCAGCAGCGCTGATGTCGATCCAGGGCATCAAGGCGGTCGAGGTCGGAGACGGCATGGCGTCGGCGCAGCGACCCGGGTCGGAGGCCCACGACGAGATCTACCACGACGGCGAGCGTTTCGAGCGACGAACGAATCGTGCGGGTGGGATCGAAGGCGGCATGAGCATCGGTTCGGTGATACGGGTGCGGGCCGCGATGAAACCGATCTCGACGCTCATGAGGGCGCTGGCCACCGTGGACGTCGAGTCGAAGGAGCCGGATCAGGCATTCCGTGAACGCAGCGATGTCTGCGCGGTGCCCGCGGCCGGTGTGGTCGCCGAAGAGATGGTCGCGCTGGTGCTCGCTCGCGAGATGCAGCGCAAGTTCGGAGGGGATACGGTCGGCGACTTCACGGGTTCGGTAGCGGCGTACCGCGAGCGGCTCGCGGCGTTCTGATGGAGGGCCATCGATGGCTGATCGGGATGATGGGAACCGGCAAGACCGTTGCGGGGCGGGTCTTGGCTTCGCGCTCCGGGGCACCGTTCTACGACCTCGACGACGAGGTCGAGACTGCCGCAGGCCGATCGATCCTGACCCTGTTCCGCGACGAGGGTGAGGAGGGGTTCCGCACGCTCGAGGCCGCGGCCCTCGAGGGGGTGGCGGGTCGAGCGCCGGGGGTCGTCGCGACCGGCGGCGGCGCCGTGTTGAGCAAGGCCAACGTTTCACTGATGAAGGAGAGCGGAACCGTGGTGCTGCTCCAGGCCAACGAGGATGAGCTCGCCGCCCGGCTCGATGGTGTGGCGGGGAGACCACTGCTCGATGATCGCGACGACCTGAGCGGATATCTGGCGGTGCTGGCGACAGAGCGCGAGGCCGCCTACCTGGCTGCCGCGGACGTGCGTATCGACACGAATGCCCGTTCCCCGGAAGAAGTCGCGATGGCGATCGAGGAAGCATGCGGCGACATCTGATCTCCGAGGCGGGAAGAACGGTTTCCGAGATCGTGATCGACCGCGGCGTCGCCGATGACCCGCAAGCGGTTCTGGATCCCCGGACCGACCGTGCGAACGCGGTCGTGCTGTGCCAGCCGACGACGAGCGGTGTGGCGGCGCGCCTGGCGGCTGCGCTCTCGCGTACCGGCGTCGCCGCCACCGTGATCGAGCTCCGCGATGGTGAGGCGGTGAAAGCTCTCGATGCGCTCGACCCCATCTATCGGCGGTTGAACGACCTCGCGCTGACGCGCGGCGACACCATCGTCGGCGTCGGAGGTGGGGCCTTGACCGACGTCGCCGGGTTCGTGGCGGCGACCTACCTGCGAGGGGTCGAGGCGGTGTACGTGGCGACCACCCTGCTCGGCGCGGTGGATGCGGCGATCGGTGGGAAGACCGCGGTCAACGTCGGCGGGAAGAACCTCGTCGGGGTGTTCGCTCACCCCAGACGGGTCGTGATCGACCTGGATCTGCTCGACCAACTCCCTGCGGACCTGATCCGGCAGGGATCGGCCGAAGCCCTCAAAGCGGGTCTGGTCGGTGATCCGGAACTCGTCTCGCTGTACGCACGCCATGGGATCGATGCACCGCTCGAGGAGGTCGTGGATCGTGCGGTCGGGGTCAAGGCGACCGTCGTGAGCGACGACTTTCGCGAACACGGCAAGCGAGCCTTCCTCAATTACGGCCACACCATCGGGCATGCGATCGAAGCCGAAAGCGGTATCAGCCATGGCGACGCCGTCGCGATCGGCATGGTCGCGGCCGGAACGGCGTCGCAGCTCACCGTCGGGTTCACCCGAGCCGACGAGCAGCGTGAGCTGATCGAACGCCTCGGTCTCCCCACCGTGGCCCCGCCGGTGGACGCGGCGCGTGTTCTCGAACTCGTGAACCTCGACAAGAAACGCGACACCGCAGGAACCAGGATGGTCGTTCTCGAAGAGATCGGGCGTCCTGCCGTGCTGAACGTGGACGACGCTACCGTACGGGCTGCCCTCGCATCCGTGGATGTCGCCTGATCGGTGCTCCACCCAACCAGGAGTCCACATCTCATGGTCTCGACCAACGACGTCAGGCCCGGCATGGCGCTCAATCTGCCCACGGGGCTCTTCCAGGTCGTGGAATACCAACACGTGAAGCCGGGCAAGGGCAAGGCTTTCGTGCGCATGAAGCTGAAGAACGTCGAAACGGGCGCGGTCTTGGACAAGACATTCCGAGCGGGGGAGAACGTACAACAGGCCCGCATCGAGCGGAGGGACTACTCGTACCTCTATCGCGATGACCTCGGATTCCATCTCATGGATGGTGAGACCTTCGACCAGATCATCGTGCCGACGGAAACGGTCGGCGATGCCGTCGACTACATCACCGACGGGATGACGATTCGCCTCTCGAGGTTCGAGGAAAAGCCCATCGGCGTCGACCTTCCCGCTTCGGTCGAGCTGCAGGTGACCCACGCTGAGCCCGGGGTAAAGGGAGACCGCGTCTCGGGAGCGACCAAACCCGTGACCTTGGTCACCGGGCTCGTGGTCCAGGCCCCCCTGTTCGTCGATGAGGGCGACATCGTCAAAGTCGACACCCGCAGCGGGGAATACCTCACCCGGGTCCCGTGACCAAGGTCGAGGCGAGAGAGCAGGCGCTGGGTGCCCTGTACGCCGCAGACGCCCGAGGAACGGATTCGGTCGACACGACCGGACTCGATGCCCGGTCCCGGCGTCTCGCCGACGGGGTGTGGGAACACCGTGAGGAGATCGACGAGACCATCGGCGGATACGCCAGCGGGTGGCGCGTCGAACGGATGCCGGCCGTCGATCGCAACGTGCTGAGGCTCGGCGTCTACGAACTCCGCTACACCGATACCCCCGTCGGCGTCGTCCTCGACGAGGCCGTCGAACTGGCGAAACGCTTCTCCACCGGGCGTTCCGGCCGTTTCGTCAACGGCGTTCTCGCCGCGGTCGTCGCTTCCGACCGGGAACCGCACGGCGACTGACCAAGTCGGGCGGCGAACGCGATGACCGCAAGATTCTGTGTGCAATGCCACGGTGACGAGATATGTTGACTGCTATGAAGACGATCACGATCACCATCCCCGAACAACTCGACGATCAGGCAGCCACAGAGGCGAAACGCCAAGGCATCTCCAAGTCCGAGCTGATCCGCCGTGGGTTGGCCGCGGTGCTCCCCGATCACGACGCCCGCCCTATCGATGATCGGTAGCGTCGATGGTGCTAGGTTCTCGGTGGAAGTCGAAACCCGACCTTTAAGCCGGTCCCGAGAGGCCGACAAGGAAGGAGCCGTATGACCGTCTTGCGTCCCGGCGAGCTGCCCGAACCGGCGGCAAGCCAACCCTCCGAACCACCCCGGATCTCGTGATGCGTCGCGTCATGGACGGCGCCGACGTCGACCGGGCGATCCGTCGTCTCGCGCATGAGATCCTCGAACGCAATCGCGGCGCGGAGCACGTGGTCCTTCTCGGTATCCCCACCAGGGGGGTTCCCCTGGCGGAACGCCTCGGTGAGGTCATGGCCGAGATCGAAGGGCCGGCCATCGCGGTCGGCAGCTTGGACATCGGTCTCTACCGCGATGACCTCGATACCCGACCGAAGACCCGGATCGGGACGACCACGGTTCCCGGCCCCATCGACGGTACGACGGTCGTGCTGGTCGACGATGTGCTCTACACCGGCCGGACGATCAGAGCCGCCCTCGATGCGCTCGTGGATCTCGGCCGCCCGCAGCGAGTGCAGCTCGCCGTGTTGGTCGACCGCGGTCATCGCGAGCTCCCGATCCGGCCCGACTATGTGGGGAAGAACCTCCCGACGTCGAGCAGCGAGCGGGTGAAGGTGCGACTGAGCGGGCACGATGACGAGGACGGAGTCTGGATCGAAACGGGAGCAGTCGCATGAACCACTTTCTCACGACGGAGGGTCTTTCCCGGCCCGACCTGGAGGGGTTGCTCAACGAGTCGGCGGAGTTCGTCGACGTGCTGTCTCGGCCCATTCCCAAGGTGCCGGCGCTGCGAGGAAAGACCGTGGCGACGATGTTCTTCGAACCGTCGACCCGGACGAAACTCAGCTTCGAAAGGGCGGCGAAAGCGCTGTCCGCCGACACGATGTCGTTCACTGCCAGCACCTCGTCGCTCACGAAAGGGGAGAGTCTCAAGGACACGGTGCTCACCATCCGGGCGATGGGCGCCGACCTCCTCGTAGTACGCCACAAAGCGACGGGCGCCGCCTGGCGTGTCGCGGACTGGGTCGATGTGCCCGTCGTCAACGGGGGCGACGGCGCTCATCAGCACCCCACTCAGGCGCTCCTCGACTCGCTCACCCTGATGCAACGATTCGGGAGGCTCGACGGGGTCCGGATCGGCCTCGTCGGGGACATCCGCCACTCGCGGGTCGCCCGTTCGGACGTGTTCGCTTTCTCGGCGCTCGGAGCCGAGGTCACCCTCGTCGCTCCGCCGACCCTGCTCCCGATCGAAACGACCGGCTGGCCGGTCCGCACCACCAGCGACTTCGATGCTGTGCTCGGCGACCTCGACGCGGTCTACCTGCTCCGCGTCCAAACCGAACGCGGCGGGGGGTCGGTTTTCCCGTCGCTCCCCGAGTACGTGCGGCGTTTCGGGATGACGAGAGAGCGCTTCGAACGGCTCAAACCGGAATCGGTGGTGCTTCATCCGGGTCCGATGAACCGCGGCGTGGAGATCGCCGACGCGGTGGCGGACGACCCGCGATCGCTCGTTCTCGACCAGGTTGCGAACGGAGTCGCGGTGCGAATGGCAGTCCTGTTCCGACTGCTGGGAGGTGACAACGTTGAGTGAGTTGCTGCTCCGGGGCGGGCTCGTCCTGACCCCTCGAGGACCGATCGAAGCGGATGTCCTGATTCGGGACGGAAAGGTCGCGACGGTCGGTACCGGCATCGAAGCGGACGATGCAGAAACGTATGACTGTGCCGGCTCCTGGATAGGTCCCGGGCTCGTGGATCCCCACACCCATCTCCGTGAACCGGGCCAGGAGTGGAAGGAGGACATCGATTCGGGCTCGGCGGCGGCCGCGGCCGGAGGATTCACGGCTCTCGTCGCGATGCCGAACACCGACCCTCCGATCGATTCGGGCCACATCGCCCGGTACGTCGTGGATCGCGGCGCTCGCGTCGGGATCGTCGAACTGGCCACCGCAGGGGCGATCTCGGAAGGACGCGCCGGGGAGCGGCTCGCCCATCTGGACGATCTGTGGGACGCGGGTGTGCGGATGTTCACCGACGACGGCGATGCCGTCGCCGACGGGGGGCTGATGCGTCGCGCGCTCGAGTACGTCGGTGAACGCGGCGGCGTCATCGTCCAGCATGCCGTGGACCCGGGACTTTCCCGGGGAGGCCAGATGCACGAAGGGGCGGTGTCCTCGCTGTTGGGGATGATCGGCATCCCCTCGCAGGCCGAGGATGTCCTCATCGCCCGTGACCTCGCCCTCGTCGAGATGACGGGTGCCCGGTACCACGTGCAGCACCTGTCCACCGCAGGGGGAGTGGCGCTCGTCGCCGACGCCAAGGAGCGCGGCCTTCCGGTCACGGCGGAGGTCACGCCGCACCATCTGAGCTTCGACGACGGAGCGGTCGCGGGCACCGACCCCGTCTACAAGATGATGCCGCCGCTGCGGAGCGCGGCGGACGTCGCGACGCTCCGTGACGGCCTCAGGTCGGGGATCATCGACATGGTGGGCACGGACCATGCCCCCCATGCCGCGCATGAGAAGGACGTTCCGTTCGAACATGCTCCCAACGGTGTCATCGGTCTGGAATGGGCCGCGGCGGTGGTCAACGAGACGGTGGGTCTCGACGTCGCTTCTTTCTTCGACCGCATGTCCGTCGCGCCGGCACGGCTGGCGGGATTCGCCGACCAGGGCAACCTGATCGAAGCCGGCGTGGTCGCCAATCTGATGGTGTTCCATCCAGAAGAGACCTGGCTGGCGGAGCGGGCCGTCTCGAGGTCATCGAACGCCCCGTACCTGGGCAGCGAACTCGTCGGTCGGGTCCGTCTGACCGTGTACCGGGGATCGGTGACGGCTCGCGACGGGATGCCTGTGGTGGGAGTGATGTGACCGCGGGTCTTCTCGTCACCGCCGAGGGAGCCGCCTTTCGCGGCCGCTCCCTCGGTGCCGGAGGGATCGCCGTCGGTGAGGTGGTGTTCAACACGGCGATGGCCGGCTATCAGGAGATCGTCACCGATCCGTCCTATTCGGGCCAGGTCGTGGTGATGACGGCTCCCCACATCGGGAACTACGGTGTCAACGGGGTCGATGATCAGAGTCAACGGCTCCACGTGCGGGCTCTCGTGACCCGGTCGATGAGCCGCGTCGATGCGAGTTGGCGTTCGACCGGATCGTTCACCGGCTTCCTCGCAGACCACGACGTCGTCGTGCTGAGCGACGTCGACACCCGGGCACTGACTCGCCACATCCGTGACCGCGGAGCGATGCCGGTCGCCGTCGGATCGGACGTCGACGAAGCGGACCTCGCTGCCCTCGCGGCCGCGGCTCCCGGCATCGAAGGACGGGACCTCGTTCGAGGGGTGACGACGCCCCAGCCGTATCGGCTCGACCCGGAGGGTGAGATCCGCGGGCGGATCGTGGCCTACGACTTCGGCATCAAACGCGACATCGTCACCGCGTTCGCCGCCCGCGGGCTGTCGGTCGAAATGGTCCCGGCGGGGACGACGGCGGAGACGATCCTCGACGACCCTCCCGACGGTGTGTTCCTCTCCAATGGGCCCGGCGATCCGGAACCCCTCCGAGCTTCGATCGAAGCTGTTCGCGGCCTTCTCGGCAAGGTGCCGGTATTCGGCATCTGCCTCGGGCACCAGGTCCTCGGTCTCGCCCTGGGGGCGACGACGTACAAGCTCCCTTTCGGGCACCACAGTGGCAACCATCCGGTGCGATGCATCGCCAACGGAAAGGTGGAGATCACGGCTCAGAACCATGGCTTCGCCGTCGATCTATGGGCACTGGACGAGAGGACACCCCCACCCCGCATCGGGCTGCCGGCGAGAGATCTCCTCCCGGACCGGGTCGAGACGGAATTCGGTCTCGTCGAACCCACGCACCAGAACCTCAACGACGGGACACTCGAGGGCCTCGCCTGTCGAGAGGTGGACGCGTTCTCCGTCCAGTACCACCCGGAAGCTGCCCCCGGTCCCAACGACGCCGCGGCGCTGTTCGACCGCTTCGTCACCGTTGCGGGTGCCTGATGCCGAGAAGGGATGACCTCGAATCGATCCTCGTCATCGGGTCGGGCCCGATCGTCATCGGCCAGGCGAGCGAATTCGACTATTCGGGGACCCAGGCGGTGAAGATCCTGCGCGAAGAGGGCTACCGCGTCATCTTGGTCAACTCGAATCCGGCGACCATCATGACCGATCCGGAGTTCGCCGAAGCCACCTACCTGGAACCCATCACCGCCGAGGTGGTGGCGGCGATCATCCGCAAGGAACGTCCTGATGCGCTCCTGCCGACCATCGGGGGCCAGACCGCTCTGAACGTGACGATGGCGCTGGCCGGTGCCGGAGTGCTCGAGGACTACGGCGTGGAGTTGATCGGAGCAGGCATCGACGCCATCGAGGCCGCCGAGGATCGGGGCAGATTCAAGCGGGTGATGGAGTCCGTCGGCATCGAGACGGCCCGATCCACGTACGTGCGCACCGTCGGGGAGGCGGTCGACGCGGCCGAATCCCTCGGGTACCCGGTCATGGTGAGACCCTCGTACATCCTGGGCGGTGGCGGGACCGGGATCGCAGGCAGCGAAGCCGAACTGCGACGCCTCGCCGCGACCGGTTTGGCGACCTCACCGGTCGCGGAGATGCTCGTGGAGGGGTCGATCCTCGGCTGGAAGGAGTACGAACTCGAGGTCATGCGCGACGCTGCCGACAACGCCGTGATCGTGTGCTCCATCGAGAATCTCGATCCCATGGGAGTCCACACGGGTGACAGCATCACGGTGGCACCGGCCATGACCTTGTCCGACCGGGAGTACCAAGAGATGCGCGACGAGGCGATCCTCTGCCTCAGAGCGATCGGCGTTGCGACCGGGGGCTCGAACGTGCAGTTCGCCGTTGATCCCGCGACCGGACGTCGGATCGTCATCGAGATGAACCCGCGCGTATCGCGTTCGTCGGCCCTCGCCTCCAAGGCCACGGGATTCCCGATCGCCAAGATCGCGGCCAGGTTGGCCGTCGGTTACCGCCGCGACGAGAGCGCCCACGACATCACCGGCGCGACCCCCGCGTCGTTCGAACCGGCCCTCGACTACGTGGTCGTCAAGGTGCCGCGGTTCGACTTCGCCAAGTACCCGTCGGTGACCCCCGTTCTCGGCACGTCGATGCAGAGCGTCGGGGAGGCGATGGCGATCGGACGGACCTTTCCGGAAGCACTCCAGAAAGCGCTGCGAAGCCTCGAAACAGGTCGAAAGGGCCTCAACGCCGACCCCGCCGAGGAGCAACTCGTGGGCACCGGAACCGACGACCTTATGGCGAAGATCGCCGTTGCCTCCGTCGATCGGGTGTTCGCAGTCGCCGAAGCGCTCCGCCGCGGTGTGGGGCAAGCGGAGGTGTCCCGACACTCCGGCTACGACCCGTGGTTCGTCGACCAGATCGCCCTCATCGTCGAAACCCGCGCATGGATCGTCGCCGATGGGCCCGCAGAGGAGGTACTGCGTGCGGCGAAGCGGACGGGTTTCAGCGACGCGCAACTGGCGTACCTGTGGGGCATCGAGGAGAGTGGCGTGGTGACGCTGCGCCGGACGGCCCGCATCACCACCACCTTCAAGACCGTCGACACCTGCGCCGCCGAGTTCGAGGCCCGAACCCCGTACTTCTACTCCACGTTCGAGGACGAGGACGAGGCAGCGCCGCCCGGCGATCGCACGGTGATCGTGCTCGGATCCGGCCCGAATCGGATCGGCCAAGGAATCGAGTTCGACTACTGCTGCGTGCATGCAGCCTTCGCCCTGGAGGACGCCGGCTACGACCCGGTGATGGTCAACTGCAACCCGGAGACCGTTTCAACCGACTACGACACGTCGGCGCGCCTCTACTTCGAGCCGCTCACGATCGAGGATGTGCTCGCCGTGGTGAACGTCGAGCGCCCGCGAGCGGTGATCGTGCAGCTGGGTGGCCAGACGCCGTTGGGGCTCGCCCACGCTCTCGAAGCGGCAGGCGTGCCGATCGCCGGAACAGCGCCCGACTCGATCGACATCGCAGAGGATCGGGAGCGGTTCTCGAGTCTCTGTCGCGCTGAAGGCATTCCGCAGCCACCGCACGGAACGGCAACCTCGCCGGCCGAGGCGATGGACGTGCTCGACGAGATCGGTCTGCCCGCCCTCGTCAGGCCTTCCTACGTGCTCGGCGGCAGGGCCATGCGGATCATCTACACGGTCGACGAGCTCAGCGACTACCTGGCCGACCTCTTCGCCATGGCACCGGGCGGGGAGGTCGATCTCTTCGCGTCGCCGCTGCTCATCGACCGCTTCTTGGAGTCGGCGGTCGAGATCGACGTCGATTCGGTGTACGACGGTGAGGAGATCTACGTCGGTGGCGTGATGGAGCACGTCGAGGAGGCCGGTGTCCATTCCGGGGACTCGGCATGTGTGGTGCCGCCGCCGACCCTGTCCGAGAACGTTCTCAGCCTCATCCTCAAGTACACGGAGCGTCTGGCCCGGGGCCTCGGGGTGCGGGGGCTCCTGAACATCCAGTACGCGGTACGAGGCGCCGAGGTGTTCGTGCTCGAGGCCAACCCGAGGGCATCGCGTACCATCCCGTTCATCTCGAAGGCTACGGGTGTGCCCCTGGCCAAGATCGCGACCCGGGTCATGATGGGGGAGCGCCTGGCGGACCTACGCGAAGAGGGGGTGCTCCCCGAGAAGGCCCCGGACCTTCCGTACACGGCCGTCAAGGAGGCGGTGTTGCCCTGGAGTCGTTTCCCCGGCGAGGACACCATCCTCGGGCCGGAGATGAGAGCAACGGGCGAAGTGATGGGCATCGGGCCCGACCCGGGGATCGCGTACGCCAAGGCGCTGCTGGGAGCCCAGCACCGGGTCCCGGAAAAGGGGACCCTGTTCCTGTCCCTGGCGGATCGTGACAAGCCTCTCGGAGTCGAGGTCGCGTCGATCTTCGAGAGCCTCGGGTTCCGGATACTCTCCACTCACGGTACCGCCGGGCATCTCGCGCGCCGCGGAATCACCGCCACCCATGTCGACAAGGTCGGAGAGGGTCCATACGATCCGGTGCGCCTGATCGAGAACGGAGAGATCGACGTGGTGATCAACACCCCGAGAGGCGGCAGAGCCCGGGGTGACGGGCGACTCATCCGGATCGCGGCGATCCGTCACTCCGTGCCCTGCGTGACGACCGTTCAGGGCGGTCTCGCCGTCGCTCACAGTCTTCAGGCAGGCCCCGGCGCCGTGAGCACCGTCGTCAGCCTCCAGGACCACCATCGGATGGCCGGCATCCGATGAGCGACCTGTCGACCCGCGTTGGCCCCGTGCACTTGAACAGCCCGGTCATCGCGGCATCGGGAACGGTCGGTTCCGTCGTCGACTTCGCCGCGACCATCGATTTCTCGTTCTACGGTGCCGCCGTCGCCAAGTCCGTCGCTCCCGAGCCATGGAAGGGTCGACCGCCTCCCCGCCTCGCTCCTTCCGGCACCGGCATGCTCAACGGGATCGGCATCCAGAATCCCGGGATCGATGCCTGGGTCGATGAGGTCGGCTCACGGCTGGCGGATCTCCCAGTTCCGGTGTGGGGATCGGCGGTCGCACACGACGCCCCGGGTTTCGGTGTCGTCGCCCGCGGCCTCGAGCAGGCCGGTGTCGACGCGATCGAGGTGAACCTGTCCTGCCCGAATCTCGACGACGGGCAGCTGTTCGCGCTCGACGCGGTTGCGAGCGCCTCGGTGGTCGCCGCGGTGCGCGCTGGGACTCGTCTTCCCATCGGGGCGAAGCTCTCGCCGAACGCGGAGAGGATCGCGGACATCGCCGAAGCCGTCGCCCAGGCCGGAGCCGACTGGGTGGTGCTCACCAACACGGTGTGGGGAGCCGCGTTCGATGTGAACAGCCGGAGACCGAAGTTGAGCGGCGTCGTCGGCGGGTACTCAGGCGCCCCGCTGAAACCGATCGCCCTCCGCTGCGTGTGGGAGGTGGCCCGAGTCCTTCCCGGCCTGCCGATCGTCGGCTGCGGAGGGGTCGCATCGGGCGAGGATGTGGTCGAGTACCTCCTCGCGGGCGCATCCGCGGTCGCGATCGGCACGGTGCACTTCGCCGAACCCCGGGCGGCGCGGCGAATCCAACGCGAGCTGGAACGGTTCCTCGACCGCACCGGCACCGCCCGGATCGAGGAGCTCATCGGAGCGGCGAAACCATGGTGAGCGCGAATCGCAACCCCATCATCGTCGCACTCGACCTCGCTTCCGCCGAGGAAGCCGTGGAGATGGCCGAGCAGCTCGCCCCCCATGTCGGCGGTTTCAAGGTCGGTCTCGGTCTGCTCCACGGCCCGGGGCCGCTCGTCGTCTCCGCGCTCGTCGGTCTCGGCAGGCCCGTGTTCGCCGACGCCAAACTTCACGACATCCCCAGTCAGGTCGAGTCGGCAGCGCGACGTCTCGGTGCCCACGGGGCGCGGTGGGTGACCGCCCACGTCTCGGGCGGCCGAGCGATGCTCGAAGCGGCCGTTCGCGGGCTCTCCCAGGGAGCCGGCGCCGCCGAGGCGGGCGTCCTGGGAGTCACCGTGCTCACATCGCTGGAGGCCGACGATCTCGCCGCCATCGGTGTCGCGCGGACCCCGGGCAAGCTGGTATCGAAGATGGCGAGGGTCGCCGCGGACTCGGGATGCGAAGGGGTCGTGTCCTCACCGAAAGAGCTCGGCGTCATCGCCGAAGTCGCGCCCGGCCTCGTCAAGGTCACCCCCGGGATCCGGCTCGGCGACCATCGGGACGATCAGGCGCGCACCGCGACTCCGGAAGAGGCGATGTCCCGCGGGGCGGACTGGCTGGTCGTCGGTCGTCCGATCATCCGCGCGGCCGATCCTCCCGCCACCGCGGCCGCGATCGCGGCAACGGTCATGGGAAACGGCGTTCCCGGTTGATAGAGTCGGGTCGTGACCGAGAGGCATACGCTCCCTGCGATGACCGACGAGCAGCGCGAAGCGGCGCTGGCGAAGGCAGCAGCCGCGCGACGTGAGCGCGCCGAGATCAAGGCTCTCCTCAAGTCAGGCAGCATCACCCTCGCCGAGGTGTTCGAGCGCGCGGAGACCGACGACATCATCGCCGGGACCAAGGTCTACCCTCTGCTGGCGTCCACGCCGCGCATGGGCAAGGTGAAGGCGAAACGGCTGATGGAGGAGCACGGCATTGCCGAGAACCGCAAGATCCGGGGACTCGGTACCCGCCAGCGCCAACTCCTCCTCGACGCCTTCGCCTGATCCGGCGCCCCGGGGCCGCCTCATGGTCGTCTCGGGACCTTCCGGTGTCGGAAAGTCCAGCGTGATCGAGTCGGTGATCGAGCGCACCCGATCGAGGTTCTCCGTTTCCGCGACGACACGACAGATGCGGGTCGGCGAGATCGACGGCGAGGACTACCACTTCGTCGCCGAAGCCCGATTCGAGGAGCTCGTTGCTGCCGGTGACCTCCTGGAATGGGCCGAATACGGTGGCAACCGGTACGGAACCCTCCGTGCGGAAGTGCTCGACTTCCTCGACCGAGGTCAACACGTGATCCTCGACATCGAGAACGACGGTGCCCACCAGGTGAAGTTGGCCTTTCCCGCGTCCGTGCTCGTTTTCATCGTGCCGCCGTCGCTCGGCGAGCTGGAGCGAAGGCTGCGATCTCGCGGTGACACGAGCGAAGGGGATATCGCCAAGCGTCTTGCGGTGGTCGAGGAGCAGATCCGCGACGCCGAGAGCTTCTACGATCATCTCGTCGTCAACAGCCAACTCGACAACGCGATCTCCCGGGTGGTCCGTATACTGGAGGAACCGATTCCCACCGGTCCGGGTATCGACGCGCTCCCCGAAGGGGGCGGAACGAAAACCAGGAGCAATTCCCCATGATGATCGAACCGCCCATCGGTGTGGTCCTCGAGAAGACCCAATCGCGCTTCGCGCTCGTCGTTCTCTCCGCACGCCGGGCCCGTCAGATCAACGCGTATTTCAACCAACTCGGCGAAGGTCTCGGCGGTTACGTCCCACCGCAGGTGCATTCGTTGTCCCGCAAGCCCCTCTCGATCGCGCTCGAAGAGATCGCCGAGGACAAGGTGGTCATCGCGCCGATCGAGGAATAGCGCATGCTCGCCGGGACGCGGATCGTCCTCGGCGTCACCGGCGGCGTCGCCGCGTACAAAGCTGCGTACCTCGCCCGCCTTCTCATCGAATCCGGAGGGTCCGTGCGTGCGGTCATGACCACCTCTGCCCGGGAGTTCCTGGGAGCGCAGACGCTGGCCGCGATCACCGGCTCCCCACCGCTGTTGGATCTCTTCGGTGGCGATGACGTCAGCCCGCACACGTCGCTTGCCCGTTGGGCGGACGCGGTCGTGATCGCGCCGGCCACGGCCGCGTCGATCGGGAGACTTGCCAACGGCCTGAGCGAGGATCCGCTCACCGCCACCGTGCTCGCCACGCGCGCTCCGGTCATCATCGCTCCAGCGATGCACACCGAGATGTGGGAACAGCTCTCGGTGCAGACCAACGTCACGACCCTGCGCGTCTACGGGTACACGATCGTCGAACCGGAGACCGGTTTCCTCGCCGGGGGAGACGAGGGCGTCGGGCGCCTCGCCGACCCGGAGACCATCGTTGAGGCGATCGAGAAGGTGGTCGCGGGAGGACCGATGTCCGGTTGGAAGGTCGTCGTGACGGCCGGAGGAACGAGGGAAGCGATCGACCCGGTCCGTTACATCGGAAACCGTTCTTCGGGGAAGATGGGAAACGCCATCGCGCTGGCCGCGGCGCGGCGCGGCGCGGCGGTCGTCCTCGTGACGTCTGCTCCCGGACCGGACCATCCCGCGGTCGAGGTCATCGAGGTCGAAACGGCCGAAGAGATGGCAGCCGAGACGTGGAGTGCGGTCCGCGGAGCCGATGTGGCGGTGATGGCTGCGGCGGTCGCCGATTTCCGACCGGTGGGACCGTCGGATTCGAAACTCCGGCGCGCTTCCGGACCTCCGCGGATCGACCTCGAACCTACTCCCGACGTGCTCGCCGGCGTCGCCGCGATGGAGGATCGCCCGTTTCTCGTCGGGTTCGCGGCCGAAACCGGCTCGTTGGACGCGGCCGTCGAGAAGGCGAAGAACAAGAACGTCGACCTCCTGGTTGCCAACGACGTGACTCGTGCAGGATCGGGTTTCGGCACGGACACGAACGAGGTGACGATCGTCACGCCCGACGGATCGATCGACGAGTGGGAATTGGCCACCAAGACCGAGGTGGCCGAGAGGCTCCTCGACCGTATCACGCGACTGCGACACGGGGCGAGGGGCCGCTTCTGACCCCGACCGCGCAGGTCGTCCCAGAGGTGCCGTCGTTCGCGGTCGACGACGGTTTCGCGTACTCGGTACCCGATACCCTCGGGCCGGTCACCGTCGGCACGATCGTGAGGATCCCCCTCGGTGGACGCAAGGTGCGCGGATTCGTCACGGCCGTCTCCGACCGGATCCCGGAACGCAGCCTCCGTCCCCTTGCCTCCGTGTCGGGCGATCTCCCGGCATTCGACACGAAGCTGCTCCACACGGTTCGTTGGGCGGCGAGCCACTACGTTGCCCCCCTGGCGACGGTGCTGGCACGCACCGCCCCCCCGAACCTGCCGAGATCCCGGGCATCGATCACCTTGCCCGCTGTTCCCGCGACGGATGGACTCCTTTCCGGATGGGGGAGGTCGCACGCCGAGGATCGAAGGAGCCGCCCTCGCTACGTCGTGACCGGAGGCGGCTACTCCGACCTCGTGATCCCCGCGGTTGCGCCGATCCTCGCGGCCGGCCGGAACGCGATCATCGCCGTTCCGACCGCCGCAGAAGCGACCCGGTTCGCCGCGGACCTGAAGACCGTGTTCGGGAGGCGGGTACTGCTCGTGACGTCCCAGATGTCCGCAGCGGTGCGCACGACTGCGTGGTCCCGCGCCGTCGGGAGCGGTGGGTTCGTGCTCGTCGGGACACGAGAGCTCGCGCTCTGGCCTGCGGGTGACCTTGCTGCGGCGATCGTGGTGGAAGAGGGACGCCGGGCCTTCAAGTCCCCGCGCACGCCGACCATCCAGGTGCGCGACGTGCTGCGGCGTCGTGCCGCCGTCGAGCGTTTCGGGCTGCTCTTCGCCGGGCCCGTGCCGACCACCGAGGCGCTCGCCGGCGGAATGGAGATCGAGCGTTCGGCCGGTCGTGTATGGCCTCTGGTCGAGGTCGTCGACCGCGGCGAGGAACCGCCCGGCGCGGGAGTCGTCATGGAGCGAACCCGAACCGCGATCCGTGCCGCGATACGTTCCGGTGGACGGGTTTTCGTGTTGGTCCCGCGGCGCGGCTACGCCCCTGCCTTCCGTTGCGTGCGGTGCCGCGAGTTACGTCGATGTCCCGAATGTGGTGCAGCCGTCGACCGCGACGGCACCTGCAGGCGATGCGACGCGGTCCTCGGCCTCTGTGCGAATTGTGGCGGGTCCAGGTTCGAAGCTCTCGGCGCGGGGATCGGGCGCGTCGTCGAAGATCTGCGCAGGTCGTTCGGTGACGAGGTGACGCCGGTCGGGGTTGGCGGAGTGGTTGGGGTCGGCACCGAACGCGACCTGGTCGGTGTGTCGAATCTGGACCTGGCCGTCGCGGTCGATGCCGACGGCCCGATCCTGGCGCCGCACTACCGGGCCGAAGAGGATGCGCTCCGCCTGCTCGTGCGATTGGCGCTCACCGTGCAGCGGGGTCGCGGCAAGCGATGCATCGTCCAAACCGGGGACCCACGCCAACCTGTGATCGAAGCCTTGCGGTCCGGCGTGCCGTTTCCGTTTCTCGACGACGTTCTCGCCCAGCGTGCCAGCACCGGGTTCCCTCCGATCGGCGAGATCATCGCGATCGAAAGCAGCGGATCCGACAACGCAGACACGGTGCTGCGCGCGGCCGCCGTGGACGCGACCGTGCTTGGGCCTGCTCCGGGACCGGTCGGGGAGCGTTGGCTGATCCAGGGAACCGATCTTCACCGAACCCGGATCCTGTTGCGATCCGCGGTACAGACGTTGCGCGATGCGGGTGCTCGCATCAGGGTCGACGCCGATCCCATCGATCTGTGACGAGATCCTGCCCCCCCATCGGATGTGTGGGGATGGCCGGAAGCGTTAGCCTGCCCTCTCCATGGCCATCTATCCGATCAGAACCTTCCCCGATCCGGTCCTGCGCACACCGGCGAGCGACGTCGTCGAGTTCGGCGATCACCTCGACCGGCTCATCGAGGACTTGTTCGAGACGATGTACGAGGCTCCGGGCGTCGGTCTCGCCGCGCCCCAGATCGGGATCTCGAAACGGGTTTTCGTAGCCGACATCGGGGAGGGCCCGTTCGCGATGGTGAATCCCGAGATCGTCGAGTCGTCGGGGAAGTGGAAATTCGAAGAAGGCTGTCTTTCCGTGCCGTTCCACTTCTGGGAGTTCCCACGCCCGGATTTCGCCAGAGCCCGCGGTTTCGATTCCGCCGGGCGATCCGTCGAATACGCCGGCGACGAGTTGATGGGTCGGGCGCTCCAGCACGAGGTCGATCACCTCGCGGGCATGTTGTTGCTGGACCGACTTCCGAAACGCATGAGACGGCAGGCTCTCAAGGAGATCAGGGAAGAGAATCCCGAACTCCTCGGTGGCGTCTGATGCGCGCGGCGTTTCTCGGCACTCCGTCGGCGGCCCTGCCGAGCCTTGCCGCGTTGATCGATGTCGCCGAGGTGGAAGTGGTGGTCACCCAGCCCGACCGGCCGCGCGGACGCGGCCGGCACCCGATGCCACCGCCGGTCAAGACGGCCGCGGGAGAGTGGGGGATCCCGGTCGCACAACCGGACGACCTCGACGCACTCCGCGGGGTCTTGCATCGGATCGGGGTCGACGTGGCCGTGCTCGTCGCGTATGGGAGGCTCATACCCAAAGATGTACTGGACATGGTCCCATGGGGGTTCGTCAATGTGCACTTCTCGCTCCTGCCGAGGTGGCGGGGCGCGGCGCCCGTGGAGCGAGCGATCCTCGAGGGCGATGCGGTCACCGGCGTCTCGATGATGCTGCTCGAGGAAGGACTCGATACCGGTCCGGTGATCTCGGCGGTCGAGACACCGATCGGCGATGACGAGACGGGCGGCAGCCTCACTGCCCGCCTCTCGTACCTGGGGGCGATGTTGATCGACGATGCCCTGCCGGGGTTCCTCGCGGGACGCCTCCACCCGGCGTCTCAGATCGGCGCGGGCGTCACCACGGCTCCCCGCCTCGACCGCGACGACGCTCGCATCGACGGTTCCTGGAAGACGACTCGAGCGGAGCGAGCGGTGCGGGCGTTCCACCCACGCCCCGGAGCCTGGATCTCCCTCGAGGGTGATGTGCTCAAGATCCTCGAGGCAGAGGTCGGCAGTTCGGCGATCGTCGAGTCGGGTCGACTCGAGGCCGTTTCGGGTCGACCGGGCCTGGGTTTGTCCGACGGCGTCTTGTACCTGACCGAGGTGCAACCGGCGGGAAAGCGACCGCTTCTCGGAACCGATTGGCTCAACGGCCGCAGGGGTCGGGGCGGGGCCGTCGAATCGATCGGCGAATGAAACGCGGCGTGGCCGTCCGGATCGTCGCAGCCGATCTCCTCCATCGTGTCCTCGTCGAAGGGGCCTACTCCAACATCGTGGTGAGGACGGGTACCCGTGACCTCGACGACCGAGATCGCCGCAGATGCCAACGTCTCCTGTATTCGACGATCAGGATGCTGCCTCGTGTCGACGCGGTGATCTCGGCGTATTCGACCCGGTCCGATATCGATGACACCGTCTGGGACACCCTGCGGGTCGCCGTGACGGAACTGCTCTTCCTCGATGGCGATGCGTACGCAGTGGTCGACGGCGCGGTCGAGGCGATCCGGGAGCGCGGCATGCCGCGGGCCGCCGGTTTCGTCAACGGCGTGCTGCGCAGTGTCGCACGTGGAGGAGAGCCGGCGCTCCCCGCAGGAACCGGGGGAGACGCCCTGCGGCTGGGGACGCCGCCGTGGCTCTACGAGCGGTTGTCTGAGCTCTGGGATCCCAGGGAAGCGGCTGCTTTCCTGGAGGCTTCGAACCGCGAGGCTGCGATCGGTCTCCGTGAGCGACCGGGGGGTCGTGCTCCTGGTGAGCCTTTCCCGGGGATCGCGGGGTCCTATGTGAGCAGCGACGCCGGCGCGGTGGGTGAGGCCGTCGCGTCGGGCGATGTCGCGGTCGTCGATCCGGCGTCGACGGCTGTGGGACTCGCAGTCGGGGCGCGTCGAGGCGACCGAGTGGTGGATCTGGCTGCCGCGCCGGGTGGGAAGACCCTCCACCTCTGGGACCAGACCGGCGGTGCCGACGGGTTGTACGCCGGAGACAGGCACCGCCGTCGGGTGGAGTCGGCACGCCGCCGCCTCGATCGGATCGGGGTGCGGGTTCCGTGGGTCGTCGCCGATGCCGGTGATCCACCGTTCCGAGCCGGATCCTTCGACCGGGTGCTGCTGGATGCTCCCTGCACCGGGCTGGGGACATTGCGCCGCCGACCGGAGATCAAGCTGAAGCTGCGTCCGTCGAGCCCCGCCGAAGCGGGTCGGGATCAGCGGCGCATGCTCGAAGGCGCGCTCGAGCTGCTCCGTCCCGGCGGACGGCTCGTGTATTCGGTATGCACGGTGTTCCCGGAAGAGACCATCGATGTGGTCGCTGGTCTGGGAGCGAGCTCACCGGCCGGTCTTCCCGGTCGGGCTTGGGGCGACGGTCTCCTGCTCGCTCCTCATCTGACGGCTACCGACGGCATGTTCGTCGCCGTGTTCGAACCGTGACGCTCCGGCGGCGTCCTTGCTGTGGCGTTCGGGACGGGGTGATGCCGATACACTCCGCCGCGTGATCAAGCCACCACGCATCGCACCGTCGATCCTGGCCGCCGATTTCGCACGACTTGGCGCCGAAGTAGCCCTGATCGAGCCATATGTCGACATGCTGCACGTCGACGTCATGGACGGTCATTTCGTCCCGAACATCAGTTTGGGAACACCGGTGATCGCATCTCTGCGGGAGGTCACCGAGCTGCCGCTCGACTGTCACTTGATGATCACGAACCCCGAGGCCTATCTCGAGCCACTCGCGGCAGCCGGAGCCGACATCGTCACGGTGCATATCGAGGCCGTGCCCGATCCGATCCCTGTCGCGGCGACCGCACGCGACCTGGGCCTGGGTTTCGGTCTGGTCGCCAACCCGCCGACGCCGTACGAGGCTCTCGAGCCCTTCGTCGAGATCTGCGACATGATCGTCATCATGTCGGTGCATCCGGGCTTCGGTGGTCAGACCTTCATCGAGTACGTCCTCACCAAGGTCGAGCGTGCCCGCCGCCACATCGATGCGGCCGGCCTGGAAACCGAGATCGAGATCGACGGCGGCATCGACGCGACCACGGCGAGGGCGGCACGCGACGCAGGTACCGACGTGTTCGTGGCGGGGACCTCAGTGTTCCGTGCGCCCGATCCGGTGGCTGCGGTCGCGGAGATCCGAGCCTCCGTCACGCAGGAGACGTGATCGGTCCCTTTCCGTCCGTACTACCCTGTGCGATGAGCAAGAGCCCCCTTCAGGGCAGGGTGAAATCCCCGACCGGCGGTGAAAGTCCGCGAACCCCGAATCTTCGGGGCCGACCCGGTGGAACTCCGGGACCGACGGTGACAGTCCGGATGGAAGAAGGAGGGTGTGTGTCGCGACGCGCCGACGACAACGTGACGAATGAGCGCCGCGTGGAGAGCTGGATGGAACGTGCCGTTGCCTTGACCGGGGCGACGCAGCCGCATCCCAATCCGCGGGTGGGTGCCATCGTGCTTTCCCCCGAGGGTTCCCTTCTGTCCGAAAACGCCCATGAAGGGCCGGGAACCGCCCATGCTGAGGCTGCCGCGCTCGCGGGCGCGGGCGAAGCGGCACGTGGGGGGACGCTGATCGTCACGCTCGAGCCGTGTGTGCATCACGGCCGGACGCCACCCTGTGTCGAGGCCATCATCGACTCGGGGATTCGGCGTGTTGTTGTGGGTGTGCTCGACCCCGATGAAAGGGTCGCCGGCGCCGGGATCGAACGACTGCGCTCCGCGGGGATCGAGGTCGAGGTCGGGATCGGGGCAGCGGACGTGATCGCCGGCGACGCCGGATACTTCCATCACCGGAGGACGGGTCGGCCCCGGGTGACGCTCAAGCTCGCGCTCACCCTGGACGGCCAGGCGGGCGCCCGAGATCGAACCTCGCAGTGGATCACTTCGGAACCGGCCCGGATCGATGCCCACGAGCTGCGGGCGTCGAGCGATGCGATCATGGTGGGTGCCGGCACGCTCCGAGACGACGACCCGGCGCTGACCGTTCGCACGGACGGATACACCGGGCGCCAGCCGCGTCCCGTGATCGTGGCGGGAGAACGAGCCATCCCGGCCGATGCGGCGCTCATCGCGCGCCGGCCGATCGTGCTCGTCGAAGACGGGGATGCGGCCGTTCCCGACGGGTGCGAGGTTGTGGTGGTGCCCGCCCCGGACGGGGTCGATCTCGCCGCCGGGATCAAGCACCTCGGCGCACTGGGTGTCGTCGATCTCCTCGTGGAGGGCGGCCCGACGCTGGCCGCGTCCCTCATCCGTGCCGGCCTCGTCGACCGGCTCGTGGTCTACCTCGGTGGCAAACTCGGCGTCGGGACGGGCCTTCCGGCGTTCAGCGACGTGTTCCGCACGATCGACGATGCGATCCCGCTCCGGATCGATGAGGTCCGCAGGATCGGACCCGACGTGCGGATCGATGCTTCGCTCGGGGAGGCCGGCTGATGTTCACAGGAATCGTCACCGAGATGGGCACGGTGGAACAGGTTCTCGAAACCGAGTTGGGGCGCCGCCTCGCCATCGGAGCCCCGTCGACATCGGCGGGCCTCGGGATCGGCGACTCGGTCGCAATCAACGGTGTCTGTTTGACCGTCGTGTCGATCGACGATGACACGTTCTCGGTGGACGCGGTGGCCGAGACCCTCGACCGCACCACCATCGGTGAGGTCGACGTCGGAGAACCGGTGGATCTCGAGCGACCCGTCGCAGTCGCCGGGGGCCGTTTCGACGGTCACATCGTTCAGGGTCACGTCGATGGCGTCGGCCGGATCGCCGGCATCGACGATGAGGGCGACGCCCGCCGGATCCGTGTCACCGTGCCCGAAGTCCTCTCTCCCTATCTGGTGGAGAAAGGATCGATCACCGTCGAAGGCGTGAGCCTCACCGCAACCGCGGTGGCGCCACTCAGCTCAACCGAGGCCTGGTTCGAGATCGTTCTGATCCCGCATACCCTGGACGTCACCGTGCTCGGTGGGCGCGGGTTGGGGGACCGGGTCAATCTGGAAGTAGACGTCATCGCCAAGTACGTGGAACGTTTGATGGAGGCAAGATCATGAAGTACTCGTCCGTTGGGAAGGCGATCGAGGCGATCGCCCGCGGCGAGTTCGTGCTCGTCGTCGACGACGAGGATCGCGAGAACGAAGGCGACCTCATCGTCGCAGCCGAGAAGGTGACCCCCGAGCACATCGCGTTCATGGTGCGCTACACGAGCGGGCTCATCTGCCTGCCGATGACCGGCGAACGGCTCGACGAACTGGGGCTTCCTCTCATGGTCCTCGAGAACACCGACTCGCACAAGACCGCATTCACGGTGTCCATCGACTACGCCGCCAGCACGACCACGGGCATTTCGGCGGCCGACCGGGCGGCGACCATCCGTGCGGCCACGAACCCGCTGACCACAGCCCACGACTTCCATCGGCCGGGTCACATCTTCCCGCTGCGCTACCAGAAGGGCGGTGTGATCGTGCGCCGCGGCCATACCGAGGCTGCCGTCGACCTGGCACGACTCGCCGGGCTCTCCCCGGCGGGTGTTCTCTGTGAGGTCGTCAGCGATGATGGCTCGATGACCCGCGGCCGCGACCTGGCGGAATTCGCCGAGAGCCATGACATCCCGATCATGACGATCGACGATCTGGTCAACTTTCGCTGGCGGACCGAGGCCCTCGTCTCACGCGACGCCGAGGCGACGATTCCCACCGCGTTCGGCGACTTCCGGGTTTTCGGTTACCGATCGTTGGCGAGCAACTCGGAGCATCTGGCTCTGATGTTCGGCGAGGTTGCCGGCAAGGAGGACGTCCTGACCAGGGTCCACTCGGTATGTGTGACCGGCGATGTGTTCGGCAGTCGGCGGTGCGACTGCGGGGTGCAGTTGCGCGAGGCGATGCGTCGGATCGCCGCCGAAGGCGAGGGCATCATCGTCTACAACCCCACGCATGAGGGCCGCGGGATCGGCCTCGTGGACAAGCTCGCGGCCTATCGGTTGCAGGAGCAGGGTCTCGACACGGTCGAAGCCAACGCAGAGATGGGTCACGCTGCCGACAACAGGCACTACGGCATCGACGCCCAGATCCTGAACGACCTGAAGGTCTCGAGTGTCCGGCTCCTCACCAACAACCCGGACAAGATCGAGCAACTCACCGCGCTCGGCGTGGACGTCACCAAGCGAGAACCGTTGTGGGTGGGCGAGAACGGCTACAACCGGTTCTATCTCGAAACCAAAGCAACCAAGCTCGGCCACATCGTGGATGAGGCGGGTTCGTGACGGTTGAGGCCGTGGTCGCCGACCTCGATGCCGGCGATCTCCGTATCGGCGTCGTGCGGTCGTTGTTCAATCGTGAGGTGACCGACGGACTGCTCGAGGGAGCTCTCGCGGTGTTGGAGAATGCCGGCGCAGGAGCGGTGACCGTGGTCGAGGCGCCGGGCGCTTTCGAGATCCCGCTTCTCGCGAGTCGCCTGGTCGCCGGAGGCTGCGATGCCGTCGTCGCCATCGGCGCCGTCGTCGAGGGTGAAACCGATCACTACGAACACGTCGCTCACCGGGCCTCTGAGGGCCTGATGCGAGTGATGCTCGACACCGGGGTGCCGATCACGTTCGGGATCCTGACCGTTCGCTCGGCCGATCACGCGTTCGCCAGGAGCGGGCCAGGCGACACGAACAAAGGCGCCGAAGCAGCCGAAGCGGCGATCGCGGCCGCGAACCTCTTGCGCTCGCTGCGCTCGCGGTAGAGCTCGCTGGCGCTCGCTGGATTACGTATCACGTATTACGTACTACGACTCGCGACTCGGGACTCGGGACTCGCGACTCTTCTGTCATTCGCTCGCGAAGCGCGGTAACCTGCGTTCCGACAATCGAGACAAGAGGAGGCGCCTGCTTCCCACCCTGCCACCGACTCAGGTGTGTCGGGTCGACTTCAGGCAGCACTCTTTCGGGTGCTGCCTTTCTTCTGGCATCGTGACTCCTCGCCGACAGGGTCGAACGAGCAGGAGGTAACTCCGATCAGCAAAGAGCCGAGGGTCAATGAGAAGATCCGGGTCAAAGAGGTGCGCCTCGTGGATCCGGGTGGCGGTCAGATCGGTATCAAGTCGATCGAAGAGGCGAGATGGCTCGCCGGTCAGCTGGGCCTGGACCTCGTCGAGGTCGCCCCGGATGCGAGACCGCCCGTCGTGCGCCTCATGGACTACGGGAAGTACAAGTACGAGCAGTCCGTCAAGGCACGCGGCGCACGCAAGAAGCAGACTCGAACGGTCATCAAAGAGGTCCAGTTCCGTCCGAAGATCGGCGCGAGCGACTTCGAGGTGAAACGCAAGCGAGTGGAGCGCTTCCTGCGCGATGGTGACAAGGTCAAGGTCACGATGCGATTCCGCGGACGTGAGGTCACTCACCCCGACATCGGGCGCGAGATCTTGCGACGTCTCAGCAGTGCGGTTCAGGACTCGGGAGAGGTCGAAACGATGCCCCGCCTCGAGGGACGTCAGATGACCATGGTCCTGGCCCCAGTCAAGCGAGCTCGAAACGTCGAAGAACCAACTGATGCCGAGGTTGCGAGCGGCGCCGAGCAAGACGAACCGGTCGTCGCGGACGAGTAGGAGAGTGGAACCGTGCCGAAGATGAAAACACACAAAGGGGCCGCGAAGCGATTCAAGCGCAGCGGCTCCGGGAAGATCATCGCCAAGAAGCCGTGGCGTGGTCACAACCGTCACAAGAAGACCGTATCGCGCTGGCGTCGGGTCAAGGGAGAGATCGTCATGACCGGCGGAGACGAGAAGCGCATGCGGCGCTTGCTGGGGAAGTAGGGCGTCATGGCACGAGTGAAGCGTTCGATCAACGCGAAGAAGAAGCGCCGCAAGGTGATGGAGCGGGCATCGGGGTACACCGGTGCCAGGAGTCGCAGGTACCGCACCGGCCGCGAGCAGGTGATGCACTCCATGCAGTACGCCTACCGCGATCGGCGGGCGCGCAAAGGTCAGTTCCGCCGCCTGTGGATCCAACGGATCAATGCCGCGGCCCGGCTCAACGGGATCACGTATTCCCAACTCATCGCCGGTCTCAAGGCAGCCGAGGTCGAGGTCGATCGGAAGATGCTCGCCGAGATGGCCGTCAACGACCCGGCGGCGTTCACCTCCCTCGTCGAAGTCGCCTCGGCGGCTCCCGGGGAGTGACAACACGACAGAGGATCGTTCGAGAAGGCTCCACACTCGTGGGGCCTTCGTCGCGCCCATGAGCGACATCATCTCCTCCTTGCGCAACGAGCAGATCAAGGAAGTCCGCAGGCTGCATGACGCCGGCGCCCGGAGACGGAGCGGGAAGACGCTGATCGAGGGACCGAATCTGGTCGACGCGGCACTGGCCGCGGGTGTCATCCCAGAAGTGGTCTGCGTAGGGGAGAGCTCCGGGGACCGGTGGGAGGAGGCCGAAGCTCTCGGAGCTCGCATCCTCGTGACCACCGATGACGTCCTGCGCTCGATCTCGACGACGCAGCACCCACGGGGCCCTGTTGCCGTGGTCCGGGCCCCGGCGCCCGATCCGCTTCGCGCCGCTCGAACCGTCGTGCTGTGGGAGATCGCGGATCCCGGAAACTGCGGAACGCTCATCCGCACTGCGGCCGCCCTGGGCTGGAACGTGGCCTTCGTCGGAGGCGTCGATCCATGGAATCCCAAGGTGCTCCGTGCCGGTGCGGGCGGTCATTTCGCGACTCGGCTGTCGCGACTCGGCGATGAGCCGGTCGCCGCGTTGCGCGCCGCCGGTCTCACTCCGATCGCCACCCTCGTGGAGGGCGGCGTGTCGCCGGAAGCGATCGTGTCGGAGCTTCCCCTCGCCTTGATCATCGGCAACGAGGCGAACGGGTTGAGCCGTGAGGTCGCTGCTGCATGCGACGACGTATTGTCGCTGGCGATGCCGGGCGGGTCGGAGAGCCTCAACGCCGCGGTCGCCGGTTCGATCGCGATGTACGTGCTGGGTAGCCGGTCGTGATCGGGTCGGCGACGACTCCGGCGGTGCTCGTGCCGCGGCCGCGGCGCTAACCTTGCCCGCCCCATGAGTAGTCACGACGAACTCGAGGCACTGCGCTCCGACGCCCCGGCCCGGATCGCTGCGGTGGCCTCGATCGAGGAACTGAGCGAGGTCGAAGCCGTGACGATCGGCAAACGGTCGCCGATCGCGGCCGGTCGTCGGCGTCTCGGATCGGTCGATCCCGAGCGGCGGCGCGAACTCGGTCGCTCCCTCAACGACATCGCCACGGAGCTCACCGTGCTCATCGATGCTCGTCGCGAGGAGCTCGCCGCGGCAGAGGAGGAGTCGGCTCTCGCCGTTGACTCGGTTGATGTGACGCTGGCGGGACGCCCTCCCCGTCGCGGCACTCACCACATCATCCAGCAGGTCATGGACGAGGTCGTCGATCTCTTCGTCGCGATGGGCTACGGCGTCGCGACCGGACCCGAGGCCGAAACCGAGTTCTACAACTTCACGGCCCTGAACTTCCCGTACGACCACCCGACCCGACTCGAGAGCGACACGCTCTACCTCGACTACGGGGACGTTCCCGAAGAGATCCTCCTGCGAACGCATACCTCCCCGATGCAGATCCGGTACATGGAGACCCACGACCCGCCGGTCTACCTCGTGGTACCGGGCCGGGTCTTTCGGCGGGACCCGGTCGATTCGACCCACTCTCCGGTGTTCCACCAGATCGAGGGCCTCGCGGTGGATACCGACATCACGTTCGGTGATCTGAAAGGAACTCTCGCCCACTTCGCGCGCGAGTTCCTCGGCGTTGACACACAAGTGAAGTTCATCCCGCATCATTTCCCCTTCACCGAGCCGTCGGCCGAGATGCACGTTCACACGAATGGCCGTTGGATGGAGCTGCTCGGCTGCGGCATGGTCAACCCGGCCGTGTTCGAAGCCGTCGGCTACGACCCAGATCGGCTCACAGGTTTCGCGTTCGGGATGGGCGCAGATCGACTCGCGATGGCCCGCCACGGGGTCACCGACCTCCGTCACCTCTTCGATCCCGACATCCGGATCTTGGAGCAGTACCGATGAAGTTCACCCTCGATTGGCTGCGTGACTTCGTCGACCTCCCGACCGACGACCCGGGCGAGATCGCCGAGGCGCTGGAGAACCTCGGTCACGAGGTCGAGCAGTGGAACTCGCTCGAGCCGAGATTCAGCGGTGTTGTCATCGGTCGGGTGCTCGAGGTCGGTCCGCACCCGAACGCGGACAAGGTGCGTCTCGCTCGGGTGGATGTCGGTGACGAGACCCTCGACATCGTTTGCGGGGCCTGGAATTTCGACGCCGGAGCGATCGTCCCGGTGGCGGTGCCGGGCGCCGTGCTCCAGGGCGACTTCGAGATCTCGCGCCGCAAGATCCGTGGGGTGACGTCGAACGGCATGATCTGTTCCGAGGCCGAACTCGAGATCGGCGAGGATGCAGCCGGGATCATGGTGCTCGGCGACTATCCGGCCGCGCCCGAACGGCTCGGTGACGACTTCGCTTCGCTGCTTCCCGAGGCAGACGCCTTCTTCGATGTCACGATCACGCCGAACCGTCCGGACTGCATGTCGGTCTACGGGCTCGCTCGTGAGCTGGCCGCTTTCTACGACGTTCCCCTCCGCGAACCCGGGATCGAGATCGAAGAGATCGGGGGGCCGGGAAGCACGCGGGTCACGATCACCGATGACATCGCCTGTCCGCGGTTCGTCGGCCGTGAGGTTCGCGACATCTCGATCGGCCGATCACCCCATTGGATGCGGACCCGACTGACGGCAGCAGGGGTGCGCCCGATCAACAACGTCGTGGACGCCAGCAACTACGCCATGATCGAGTTCGGCCACCCGACGCACGCCTTCGATCTCGACCGTCTCGGCAGCACTGTGCTCGTTCGTCACGCATCCGAAACTGAAACGCTGGTCACCCTCGATGATGTCGAACGCCACCTCGTCCCCAGCGATATCGTTGTTGCCGACGGCGTCGGCGCCGTGGCCATCGCCGGGGTCATGGGTGGAGGACGAACCGAGGTGCACGCAGACACCTCTCGCGTGCTCATCGAAGCCGCCTACTGGAATCCGCCGAGCATCCTGCTCACCTCGAAGCGCCTCGGCCTCCGTTCCGAGGCATCGGCCCGGTTCGAGCGTGGCATGGATCCCAACTTCTGCGCGCTTGCCGCCGATCGAGTCGCCCAGTTGCTCCAGGACACCGCCGGAGGGCGGGTCGCTCCGGGTCTCGCCGACGAGTATCCACGCCGGATCGAATCGAGGATCATCATCTTCCCGGTGGCCGAGGTCGAGCGTGTGCTCGGGATCGAGGTCGCCTCTGCCACCGTCACCGATCTTCTCGAACGACTCGGGTTCGGTGTGACGGGTGACGACGTGCTCGAAGTGACCGTGCCGACCCGTCGTCCCGACGTCCTGCGGCCCGCGGATCTGGTCGAGGAAGTCGCCCGCCTCTATGGGTTCGACAACATCCCCGGGCGTCTGCGCCTCGGCACCGGAGGAGGCTTGCCTGCGGACGAGCAGCAGATACGTCACGTTCGTGCCGTCATGGTCGGCGCCGGGTACCACGAGGTGTTCAACTTCTCGTTCATCGGTGCGTCGCACCTCGATGCTCTCGGGCTGTCGGCAGGAGATCCGGCGCGGATCGGGATCCCGGTCGTCAACCCGCTGCGGGAGGAAGAGGGGGTCATGCGCACCACGCTGTTGCCGGGCCTCCTCGAGGCTGCCGGAATCAACAGCGCCCGTCGCGTCGACGACGTCCGGATCTTCGAGATCGGCTCGGTGTTCCTCCCCGGAACGGGAAAACTCCCCGAGCAGCCGATCCGCCTCGGCTTCGTTGCCGCCGGTGACGGCGGGGTGTCGTGGGACGAGCGGCGTGCCGGATACGACGTGTACGACGCTACCGGCGTTTGGGAGCTCCTTGCCGATGCGATGCAGCTTCCCGCGGCAACGATCCGCAAGCAAGATCGAGCCCCGTTCCACCCGGGTCGTTGTGCTGAGGTGCTCGTCGCCGGATCGCCGATCGGCGTCGTCGGCGAGATCCTTCCCCGTGTCGCTGCAGCTTTCGGACTCGAAGGGCGAGCGATCGCCGGTGAGATCGACCTGGCTCCGTTGCTCGTTGATCGGGGCCACTGGGAGTTCGCGCCGCCTTCGGTGTATCCGCCGCAGATATTCGATCTCGCCTTCTCGGTGGATCTGGGGGTTCCCGCTTCGGCGGTGCTCGCCGCGATCGACGCCGTTGCCGGGGAGTGGCTCGAGGACCGTTTCGTCTTCGATGTCTACGAGGGTGCTTCGCTCGGCGAAGGAACCAAGAGCGTCGCGGTGAAACTCACGATGCGGGCGGCGGACCGGACACTCAGCGACGAAGACGTGGCGCCGGTGCGGCGTCGCATCGTGGAAGCTGTCGAGACCGCCACGGGCGGGAGTCTGAGAGGAGAGGTATGACCGACCTCTCGATGGCAACGCACCTCGGCGGCGCGGACAACTGAGCGTCATGGACTCGATGGAGGCCTTCGGTGCACTCCTCGCAGGGGACGTCGTCGAAGTCGCTCGAAGGCTCCTCGGCTGCCGGGTCGCCACGCGTTTCGAAGGGGAGTTGACACAGGTGATGCTCACCGAGGTCGAGGCGTACGTCGGGGAGCGGGATCCCGCCAGTCACGCCTTCCGCGGCGAGACACCGCGGAATCGCTCGATGTTCGGCCCGCCCGGCACGCTGTACGTCTACCGCTCCTACGGCATCCACTGGTGCATGAACCTCGTCGTCGCCGAGACCGGGGTCGCACATGCCATCCTGCTGCGCGGCGGCCTGCCCACGGCAGGTGGGGAAGTCATGGAACGTCGGCGGGGGAGGAGCGCGCATCTCACCGACGGTCCGGGCAAGCTGTGCCAGGCACTCGGCGTGACGGGGGACAACGATGGGAGTTCGTTCATCGATGGCCCGGTTCGCCTCGACCCCGGTGAGCTTCCGCCGGGCTGGCACGTGGCGTCGACGCCGAGGGTGGGGATCAGCGTCGCGAAGGATCACGAGTGGCGCTTCGTCGCATCGCCGTCCACTTCTACGAGTTGAACCGAGCCATGGAAATCGCATCGTTCATCCGCTCGCTCCCGAAGGCCGAACTCCACGTTCATATCGAGGGGACCCTCGAACCGGAGATGATGTTCGATCTCGCGGCGCGCAACGGTATCGACCTGCCGTTCGCAACGGTTGAGGAAGTGCGAGAGGCGTACGAGTTCTCCGACCTCCAGGCGTTCCTCGACATCTATTACCGGGGTGCCGCGGTGCTCGTGACCGAACAGGACTTCTTCGAGTTGATGCTCGCCTACCTCGAACGGGCAGTCGCCGACGGCATCCGAAGGGCTGAGATCTTCTTCGATCCACAGGCCCACACGGAAAGGGGAATCGACTTCTCCGTCTTCATGGGAGGCTTCGCCGATGCGATCGACGCCGCGCGGGAGCGCTGGGGTATCTCCGCGGGGATGATCATGTGCTTCCTGCGTCACCTCCCCGGCGACGCGGCCGTCGACACGTGGAACCTGGCGGCTCCGTTCGTTCATCGGATGATCGGCGTCGGGCTGGACTCGTCCGAAGTCGGGAACCCGCCCGAGTGGTTCGCGGAGGTCTATGCCCGGGCCCGCTCCGCCGGTCTTCATGCAGTTGCTCATGCCGGGGAGGAGGGGCCACCGGCGTACATCACCGGTGCACTCGACACGCTTCGAGTCGAACGGATCGACCACGGCGTGCGATGCGAGGAGGATCGCGCCCTCGTCGAGCGACTCGTCCGTGAACGGATCCCGCTCACCATGTGCCCACTCTCCAACGTGGAGCTCCGCGTCTTCGATCGCCTCGAAGATCACAACATCAAGCGTCTTCTCGACCGCGGTGTGCGGGTGACCATCAATTCCGACGACCCGGCCTATTTCGGTGGTTACGTCCTCGACAATTTCGTCGCGACCGTCGAGGCGCTCGACTTGGACCGCAACGACATCGTCGCGCTGGCCCGCAACTCGATTGGAGCGACGTTCCTCCCGGACGACGAGAAGGCTGCCCTCCTGGAAGAACTGGCCGAGACCGGCGCAGCACTCGAACCGGGAGCACCCGAACCCACCCAGAACGAGAAGGGCTAGCCTCTCGCGCTCATGAAACCAGCAACGGAACAGTTCGACTACATCACCCGCACCCTCGACGTCACTCTTCCCGAAGGCGAGTTGCTGGCCCGCCTCGGCGAGGGCAGGGCCCTTCGCGTGAAGCTCGGTGTCGACCCGACGGCTCCGGACGTGACTCTGGGATGGGCCGTCGTGTTCGACCTGCTGCGTCGGTTCCAGGAGATGGGTCACACCGCCGTTCTGATTCTCGGGGATTTCACCGCGCAGGTGGGCGATCCCACGGAACGGAGTGCGACGCGGAAACGGCTCGATGCCGACGATGTGGGAGCGTACGCCTCATCGTGCTTGCCGGTCATCAGGGACCTGCTCCTCCCCGAGAACCTCGAGATCCGGCCGAACTCGGAGTGGCTCGCGGGGATGGACATGAGCGCGGTCCTCGAGATCACATCGAAGCTCACGGTCGCCAGGATCATGGATCGCGACGATTTCACCAAGAGATGGGCGGCGAACGAACCGATCTCGTTGATCGAGTTCATGTATCCCCTTCTCCAGGCGATGGACTCTGTGGCGGTCGAGGCGGACGTCGAGATCGGCGGCTCTGATCAGCTCTGGAACCTCCTCGTTGGGCGGGAGCTCCAGGAGCGTTACGGTCAGCGGCCGCAGACGGTGATGACCGTGCCTCTGCTCGTCGGCACCGACGGAGCCCGCAAGATGTCCCAATCGTACGGTAACTACATCTCGGTGCGGGACTCGGCCGAGGAGATGTTCGGCAAAACGATGTCGATTCCCGATGTGGCCATGCCCGAGTGGTACCGGCTCGCCGGTGGCGCAGGGGTTGCCGAGATCGAGTCGTTGGTGGCCGGTCTCGGCGACGGGAGCGTGCATCCGGGAGAGGCGAAACGTGCACTCGGGCGTCGCGTCGTCGCCCGTTACCACGGCGAGCCGGCGGCGATGGCCGCAGAGGGCGCCTTCGATCGTCTCTTCAAAGCTCACGAGATTCCCGAGGATGTTCCCGTCGTGGCACTGGACGGGGAGGGATCGCAGTCGCTCCCGGCGCTCCTCGCCGACGCCGGGTTGGTGGCCTCGCGATCCGAATCGCGGCGCTTGATCAAGCAGGGGGCGGTGAAGGTCGACGGCACCAAGGTCGACTCCGAGTTCCTCGACGCGACGGCACTGCGAGGTGCGGTCATCCAGGTCGGGAAGCGACGTTTCGTCCGGATCTCCGATGGCTGATCGAGCCGTGCGGCGACTAACCTGCTGAGGTGGAGTGCGGACGCCATCACGGAGGGAGCGCGAACGATGACCGATAGCGGCTCGGGGAAGAGACCCGCGGTCTGGCAGGTTGTCCTGGGTGGGATCGTGGTGGTCATCTTCATCATCGGACTCTTCGCGGTGATCGACCGCGTGTTCTCGTGGGGATTCTTCCTATTGATCATCGTCGGGTTCGGCGCCTGGTGGTTCTTCGTTCGCAGGAAGTGACGGAGCCGCGGTTGCGGTAGCCCCGCAGCTGTGCTTACATACCAACTCGGCGGCCACCAAGGCCGGCCGAGCCGACCGCGAGGTCGGACGCTGGTGTCACTAGGAACTGGTGGTGCTATACTATGAGGCCCCCCGCCTGGGTACCTACGTGCCGAGGCTGGGATCCGGGCTCCTTGACAACTGAACAGCGTGTCAAAAGCCAATAGGCGTCATGTCGGCTGTCACCGTTCGCGGTGCCCTCCGGCTTGACGCGAACAAAACAAGGCCGTGCCATGAAGGGGACCCGTCCCCGGTGCGGCCACCTTTGAGTATCGACTCCGATCTCTTAGTGAGATCTGGATCATCTCATCGTAATTTCGATGGAGAGTTTGATCCTGGCTCAGGATGAACGTTGGCGGTGCGCTTAATGCATGCAAGTCGAGGGAGAACCATCCGATCCGTAAGGTTCGGGTGGGGAAACCGGCGAACGGGTGCGTAACACGTGAGGAACCTGCCCCGAAGATCGGGATAGCCCGAGGAAACTCTGGATAATACCGAATACCTTCTCAACATCGCATGGTGATGAGAAGAAACAGTCCGCTGCTTCGGGATGGCCTCGCGGCCCATCAGTTAGTTGGTGAGGTAACGGCTCACCAAGGCAAAGACGGGTAGCTGGTCTGAGAGGACGATCAGCCACACTGGGACTGAGACACGGCCCAGACTCCTACGGGAGGCAGCAGCAGGGAATATTGCACAATGGGCGAAAGCCTGATGCAGCGACACCGCGTGCGGGATGACGGCCTTAGGGTTGTAAACCGCTTTCGGGAGGGAAGAAAATGACGGTACCTCCTAAAGAAGCTCCGGCCAACTACGTGCCAGCAGCCGCGGTAATAC
>PVMS01004003.1_pt1 | contig 51377 bp, 55 predicted proteins | sample 1853461 | NCBI WGS metagenome assembly PVMS01 (sample SAMN08582032, study PRJNA380276) | Marine sediment metagenome, whole genome shotgun sequencing project. | isolation source: ocean sediment barecode stripped | collected 2017
CATATGACTGATAGGGATTCCCGAAGTATTGGAAGTAATTAATGTACCTGGTTTGCGGTACTTTTCAATTTTTTCGAAAACTTGTTGTTTTATATCTAAGCGTTCAACAACTACTTCAATTATCCAGTCAACTTCTTTGATTTGGTGTAAATCATCTTCTATATTTCCTGTAGAAATTCTACTCGCAAATTTTTGATTGTAAATAGGTGATGGTTTAGATTTTAAAGCAGCTTTTAAACTGTCATTTACCAACCTGTTTCTTACAATTTTATTTTCTATTGTAAGTCCTTTTGTTTTTTCCAGATCATTTAATTCACGAGGAATGATGTCTAGCAATAAAACTTCAACACCAATGTTTGCAAAATGGCAAGCAATTCCAGATCCCATAATACCTGAACCTATTACTGCTATTTTTTTTATTCGTCTTTTCATTGTTATGATTTTTTATTTTGTCAGATTAGTATCAAAAATATTTTTAGAAGAAATCAATCTATTGATGGTTTGAGTAACTTCAAAAAAGTTTTTAATTTTCACCTCTGAAATATTTTTCTTAACTGTTTCATTAAATAGAATTACGTGTTCACGTGAAACTTTCCTTTTTTCAATTCCGAATTCGGTAAGTTTAATTAAAACCCCTCTACCATCTTCTGGGTTTTTTTCACGGTATATTGCTCCTTTTTCTTCCATATTTTTTAAAATGCGCGAAAGACTGGTAGGTTCCATTCCCATTTGTGGTCCTAAAGCTGTTGAAGGTGTTCCTTTTTCCATGTCAATATTTAATAATACAAATGCCATTGCCATTGTACTATCGTATTTCACAGCTTGTTCATTATACATTTTTGCAACAGCTTGCCAGGTGGCTCTTAGTGCATGATCTATGGTTTGTTCTTTTAGCATGTTCAAATATATAAAAAAAATACTATGCATGCATAATAAATTTAATAAAAAATTAAGTTGAGTTATTTTGTTAGGTTATTATAAAAAAAATGGATAAGTTTAAAACAATAATCAAACCTTTAGAATTATGGTAGTAAAAGAACTTATAGGAAAGCTGATTAAGCAAGAAAATATAGATACAGTTGAGACAAATAAGATACCCAGAACTTTGGTCATTAATGTCCCTGATGCCTATAAATCGTATTATAGCAGGTTTACTCACATTAACAAACCTGTATCAATAATTTTTGTAACAAAAGGGCCTAATTCATTTGAAAAAATACTGCGTGCAACCAGAAAAATTAATAAGAAGTATAATCTTCAACTTAATGGTGCAAAATGTGAAATAAGGATTAATTCAAGGAAGTTAAATGGAATAAGAGTGAAAGGTATAAACAGGTTTCCTGAAATTGAACAAATTCAACAATATTTTAAAGAAGCGGATTTTGAATTTGCGAGAAGTGAAAAGTTTAAATATGTTGATTCATTAATTCGAATTAATCGTTTTTTTAATCTGGAGGAAATAGCAAAGGGAATTTATCATTCAAAGGATGATAGCTTTGATTATTATGTTGAAATTCCAAAATATATGACTTGGGAAGAATTCAGAAAATATACATTTGAAATAAAAAATAATATATCTGATACTAATTATGATATAGCCAAAGGAATTTTTTATTTAAATGGTAGAATAATTGAAATGTTGCGTGTTGTGAAACCAAAGGCAACAATCGAATTTTTAAAACTGATCCAGCAAAAATACATTGATAAACTTCAATAAATTTATCAAAAGTTTAACCATGTTTTAGTAAAATAATTTTATTTTCGTTTGGCAAAACAACAACAATAGAATGAAAAATATTTTAACGGTTGAGAATGTTTGTAAAAACTATGGAAATTTTACAGCATTGAACAACGTTTCAATTTCTGTGCCTAAAGGAAGTGTATTTGGTTTATTAGGGCCCAATGGTGCAGGAAAAACTTCATTAATCAGAATTATCAATCAAATTATATTGCCAGATAGTGGAAATATACTTTTGGATGGAGAGCCACTTCGACAGGAACATGTCCATCAAATAGGGTATTTACCCGAAGAGCGCGGTTTGTATAAAAGTATGAAAGTAGGGGAGCAGGTTTTATACCTGGCTCAATTAAAAGGATTATCAGAACTTGAAGCCAAAAAAAAATTAAAATATTGGTTTGATAAATTTGAAATTTCCGATTGGTGGAACAAAAAGATACAAGAACTTTCTAAGGGAATGGCCCAAAAAGTACAATTTATTGTCACTGTTTTGCATAGTCCAAAATTACTGATTTTTGATGAACCTTTTAGTGGATTCGACCCGATTAATGCCAATTTGATCAAAGACGAAATATTAAAATTGAGGGATGAAGGGGCAAGTATTATATTTTCTACCCACAGAATGGAATCGGTGGAAGAGTTATGTGACAATATTGCATTAATTGATAAATCCAATAAAATTCTTGACGGTAAATTAAATGAGATCAAACAGGAATTTAAAACCAATCAGTTTGAGGTTGGTTTATTGTGTAATGAAAAGGAAGTACTTTTGAATCAGGTCAATGCGCAATATACGGCTGAAAATTTAAATTCATCACTTTCAAACGATGAGCTAAGGTTATTGATTACTTTAAAAAAGGAGGATACATCAAAAGACTTGATTCGATTTTTAAATAATAAAGCCCAAATAAATCATTTCACAGAGATTATTCCAAGTGCAAATGATATATTTCTAAAAGCTGTTGCCAATAATGAATAAGTTAAAACTAATAATTAGAAGAGAATTTTTAGCGAAGGTTAAAAACAAATCATTTATAGTGATGACAGTGTTGAGCCCATTGTTAATGGTAGGGCTGGTTATGTTAATAGTATATCTAAATGAAAAGAATAGGGAAGATATAAGAACTGTGGCCTTAGTTGATGAATCAAATATGATAGTTTCAGTATTTACGGATACTGAATCCACAAAATATATAGATTTAACACCTTTAGGAATAGAAGAAGCCAGAAAACAAACCAAAGAGTTTTATTACGGTGTATTGTATATCCCTAGGAGTGACAGTTTGAAGAATCTATCTAAAGGAATCTCCTTCTTTTCTGAAGATGTTCCAAATTTGGATCTTATTAATAGTTTAGAGAATAAATTAGAAAATAGGATAAGAGAATTGAAAATAGAACAGCTTCATTTTGATATTGTACAATTGAAGGCAACAGAAACAAATGTTGAAATAGCAACTGAAAATTTTTTAGGAGAAAAGTCATCAAAAATTGGAAGCCTATTAAGAATGGCTGCAGGTGGAGGTTTTGGATATTTGATTTTCATGTTCATTATCATTTATGGAACCTCTGTTATGAGAAGTGTTATTGAAGAAAAAACGAGCAGAATTATTGAAGTGATAATTTCTTCTGTAAAACCGTTTCAATTAATGCTGGGTAAAATAATAGGGAATGCATTAGCAGGTGTTTTACAATTTATTATTTGGATGATTTCAGCTGGACTTCTAATGTTTGCTATTACTTCCTTTTTTGGTATGGATGCTGCAGGTTCAGGCTCAGCTATGGCACAAATGAATCCGGAAATGATGCAACAGGTTCAGGAATCAGCTACCAGTGATCTGCATTTAGCTCTTCAGGAAATGAAAAATTTACCAATTCTTACCATATTTTTCTCGTTTATCGTTTATTTTTTAGGTGGCTATTTAATTTATAGTTCAATTTATGCTGCAATTGGCGCCGCGGTTGATAGTGAAACAGATACACAGCAATTTATGATGCCGGTTTTGATGCCTTTGATAATTGCAATTTATGTTGGCTTTTCAGTGATTGGTAATCCTCATGGTCCTATAGCCGTAGGATTTTCATTATTCCCATTAACATCACCAATTGTAATGTTAATGCGTATACCCTTTGGAGTCCCCTGGTGGCAAATCGCAATTTCAATGGCCTTATTAATCATTACCTTTATTGCGATGGTTTGGTTCGCAGCTAAAATTTATAGGGTAGGAATTTTAATGTATGGTAAAAAACCAAGTTATAAAGAAATATATAAGTGGTTAAAGTATTAATATGGAGAAACTTAAAGAAATATTAAATTACACAATTCATTTTAGCGATGAAATTTATATATCCGTTAAAACTATTTTAGTTCTATCAATTGCATTTATCATTGTAAATTTATTTTTAAAACTTATTAGAAAAATTGTTAACAGGCGACTTGAAAATGAAGATATAGGTAAATTTAAAAGTATTTTTTTATTTTTAAAATACTTTATCTATATAATATTAATTATAATCGCATTAGAATCTTCGGGTATTAATGTTAGTGTATTATTAGCAGGGTCGGCTGCATTATTAGTTGGTTTAGGTTTAGGGCTTCAAACATTATTTCAAGATATAATTTCAGGAATTTTTATTTTTCTAGACAAAACGTTGCATGTCAATGACATTATAGAAATTGATGGGAAAGTTGGCAGAGTTTTTGAAATAAGGCTCAGGACAACACGTGCTGTTACCATTGAAAATAGAGTTTTAATTATACCTAACCATAAGTTTTTGATGCATAGTTTATACAATTGGACTCAAAATGGTGTTTTTAACAACTGAAGGAATAAATATAGGCGTAGCTTATGGTTCTGACGTGGAAAAAGTAAAAAGGTTGCTTATTGAAGTAGCCAATGAACATCCCAAAGTGATAAAAAAGAAAAAGCCAACCGTGTTTTTTATGGATTTTGGTGATAGCGCCTTACAATTTAGACTGTTGTTTACAATTAATGATAGTTTTTCACATCTTAGAATAAAGAGTGACTTACGATTTGCCATTGATAAAAAATTTAGAGAAAATCAAGTTAAAATCCCATTTCCACAGAGGGATGTACATATTTTTCAAAGGAAAGAATAATGCCATAGATAGATTTCTGAAGTAGAAATACAGAAGTTATAATTACGGCAGAAAGCAAACTGAAGTGAAATAACAAGGACAAAACGACTTAGCAGATAAGAAAATTAAGATATATTAGTTGAGAATTGTAGTATTGGTTGGGTTGTACTTAAAACCTTAAAAGGATGTCAAAAATATTAATAATAGAAGATGAAGCAGCAATACGAAGAGTATTAAAAAAAATAATTTCTGAAGAAAATGACAATTACAATGTTGAAGAAGCTGAAGATGGTTTGGTTGGTATAGATATGATTTCCAAGTCGGATTTCGATTTGGTATTATGTGATATTAAAATGCCAAAAATGGATGGGGTTGAAGTTCTTGTGAAAATAAAAAAATTAAAACCTGAAATTCCAGTTGTTATGATATCAGGTCATGGGGATTTGGATACAGCTGTGAATACCATGCGCTTGGGTGCTTTTGACTATATTTCAAAACCACCTGATTTAAATCGTTTATTGAATACAGTTCGAAATGCACTTGACAAAAAGGAATTACTCATTGAAAACAAACTTTTAAAGAAAAAAGTAAGTAAAAAATATGAGATGATTGGTGAAAGTGAAGCAATATCCCATATAAAAAATTTAATTGAAAAGGTAGCCGCAACAGACGCACGCGTTTTTATAACCGGTCCAAACGGAACAGGGAAAGAGATAGTTGCCCATTGGTTACATGAAAAAAGCAATAGGACCAAAGCACCAATGGTTGAAGTAAATTGTGCGGCAATTCCTTCAGAATTAATTGAAAGTGAGTTGTTTGGACATGTTAAAGGATCATTTACAGGAGCAAATAAAGATAGAGCCGGAAAATTTGAAGCAGCCAATGGAGGTACTATTTTTTTTGGATGAAATAGGTGATATGAGCCTTTCGGCACAGGCTAAGGTTTTAAGAGCTTTACAAGAAAATAAAATTTCAAGAGTAGGTAGTGATAGAGATATCAAAATTGATGTAAGAGTCATCGCTGCTACAAATAAAGATCTTAAAAAAGAAATAGCAGAAGGAAGATTTAGAGAAGATTTATATCACAGGTTAGCGGTAATTTTAATTCATGTTCCGTCTTTAAACGATAGAAGAGAAGATATTCCTCATTTAATTCAATTTTTTTCTGAACAAATTGCACAGGAACAGGGTACAGCAATTAAATCTTTTTCAGATAATGCAATTGAAATGTTGCAAGATTACGATTGGACAGGAAATATCAGAGAACTTCGAAATGTGGTCGAACGGCTTATAATTTTGGGAGAAAAAGAAGTCTCTGAAACTGATGTGAAATTGTTTGCAAGCAAATAAAATAAAAAGGAGGTGAATTTTACCTCATTTTTATTTATTCTTTTTTAATTTCCATAAATTCTTCAAATAGTTTATAAAACTTTTCCGGTTCTTCCAAATAAGGATTGTGCCCGCTTTGTTCGAACATCACAAATTTGGCCTGTGGCATAAATATTTTGTACTGAAAATTGAATTCGGGTGTTGATACACCATCATATCGCCCAGCGGTTATTAAAGTTTGAGATTTTACATGTTTTAGATCCCTTCTGAAATCGGTATCCATCATACTTCCACTTACTTCAAAATCCCCATCACGACCTATGATTTGCACATAAACGTGGTTGTTCCAGTTTCTATATTTTTCTTGCGGGACATTTCCTTTTATTTTAGTGTTGTGATAGTAAATATATCGAGTTGGAAAACTTCCATAAATTTTCATAAATTCTTTATCGCTTGATACATAACCCAAAGCCCGTAAAGAATCAACTTTTTTCCATAATTCGGGAAAATGAGTTTTTGCATAGTGGTTATAGCTATCACAGTTCGCTTGCCACATGTGACCACTATGAAATCCGGATATTAAAACCATTTTATTCAAATGTTCCGGATATTTGACAGCATAATTTTGTGCAGGTACACTACCGTAAGAATGTCCAACAATTGAAATTTTATCAAAACCAAAATACTGCCTTATTTTCTCAATTAAATCAGTGTCATTATCAACTGAATATTCAATTTTGGATTTTGCGTCATCCGATTTTCCTCTTCCTAGAAAATCGAAGAACACAACCGTATTGGATTTGTAATAATGTCCAAAGGATCCTTGCATATAATCATGTGAATTACCAGGGCCGCCTGGAATAAAGAAAATGGGATCTCCGGAACCTTTAACTTCAACATTTATCTTGTATCCGTCAATTATTAAGAATTCAGACTCGAATTTATCAAAGATATCAGGATCTACTTGTGCATGAAGTACATTTATTAATAATACAAATAAAAGAAAATTTAGAAATTTATGCATGACTTTTGTTTAAATCAAAAATATTAATATTTCTTAAATACATAAGCTTTATACATAGTTATTTTCTATTCAATATTATAAATTATCAACAAATTTTTGAATACTGGTTTTCACTTCATTTGAAATTACATTCTCATTGTCTAACCAGGTGTGAATATCACCCAGGTACTTCATTCCTAAATAATCAGCAGATGCAACAAAAGGCATTGAAAACTCTTTTTTTAGTTCAGGCCCGGATCCACAACTAAGCATAGCCATATTTTTTCCTCTTAATTTTCTACCTAATTCTTTTTTAAAATGTAATAGATCGGAAAATCTATCAATAAATACTTTTAAAACACCACTCATTGAATACCAATAAACGGGTGTAGCAAAAATAATGGCATCATATGTTTCAATAATTTCTTTAATCAGTGGGAGAAAATCATCATTCTTATTGCTAAAATTATAGTCAAAATGACCAATTTTTTTATCATATAAATCAATTACATAGTAGTCTTTTATAGTGGTTATATAATTGATAATTTTATTTGTATTTCCGTTACTTCTTGAACTTCCTTGTATTATGACTGTTTTACTCATCCATTTTATTTTTGTTATAGACAAAGTAATGCAATTATTAAGGATTAAAATTGATTATTGAATAGATACAAGTGATAGTGAGAAAGCAAAAAACAATAATGATATTAGAAAACGAAATAAATTTTTCGTTAATATTATATTTTATACAAATAGTTAAAATAGTTTTTCATTTTCGTTATGTTCAATGACTAAAAGACACTAAATTTTTGTTAAAAAGAGAGAATAAAGAGTGTTAGTATTTCATAAATTGTAAATTACAAGCTGTATATTTACAACTCAAAAAAATAAAGCTGGTTCAATGGAATTAAAATTAAGTAAACCCATCGTTTTTTTCGATTTAGAAACGACAGGAATAAATATTGCTAAAGATAGAATAGTAGAAATATCAATATTGAAAATACTCCCAAATGGTAATAAAGAAAGTAAAACCTGGCTCGTAAATCCAGAAATGGAAATTCCAAAAGAAGCTTCAGATATTCATGGCATTACAAATGAAAGAGTTGAAACGGAACCTACTTTTAGAGAGTTGGCCGGAACGGTATGTGATATGATTAAAGGTTGTGATTTGGCGGGATTTAATTCCAACAGATTTGATATTCCATTATTGGCTGAAGAAATGTTACGGGCTGAAGAAGATTTTGACATGAAAGATCGAGTCGCAATTGATGTTCAGGTTATATTTCATAAAAAAGAAGAGCGTACCTTGGGTGCCGGCTATAAGTTTTATTGTGGGAAAGATTTAAATAATGCCCATTCGGCAGAGGTAGATACAATGGCGACTTATGAAATTTTGAAAGCACAGTTAGATAAATACGACGATTTGGAGAATGATGTCAAGTTTTTGAACGAATATTCAACTTTCAATAAAAGGGCGGATCTGGCCGGATTCATCCAATTTGATGAAGAGGAAAATGAAATATTTACATTTGGAAAATACAAGGGGAAAAAAGTTGCTGATATATTAATTAAAGATAGAGGCTATTATTCTTGGATTCAAAATGCAGATTTTCCGTTGTATACGAAAAAAGTTCTAACAAAGATTAAAGAAAAAGTAAATCCAAAAAGAAAAGAAAACACATTGGATGATTTAAAAAATAAGTTCAATCAAAAGATTTAAATATGTTTATTGATTATAATAAAATGCCGAATACTTCAAAAGTTTGGGTGTACCAATGCCATAGGGAATTAAGTACTGAAGAACTAAGTGTTGTGAAAACCAAAATAGAAGATTTTATAGCAGTATGGCAACGTCATGGAGCTGACTTAAAAGCATCCTATTTAATTAAATACAACCAATTTATTGTGTTATTGGTGGATGAAAGTTACAACGATGTTTCCGGGTGTTCAATAGATGCTTCTGTTAATTTGATAAAGCAACTCGAAATTTCATTTGCAATAGATTTGACTAATAAATTGAATATTTCTTTTAAAGATAATGCGAATATAAATATTGTAAGTCTAGCTGATTTTCAAAATTATGTTAAACAAGAAAAAATAACTTCAAATACAGTTGTGTTTAATAATATGGTTACTACAAAAGAAGATTTTGAAAAAAATTGGGAGGTAACAGCCGATAGGAGTTGGCACAAAAAGTTTTTAATAGCAAACAATTAATAATTTTTTAATAGCTCGTATTGACAGTAATAAAGATTAACAGTAAACAACTATTCAGTTTAACAAAACTACTATCGAAAAAATGATAAAGAAAATACTATTCATTTGCATTGTATTGAACGGATTATATTTAAAAGCACAAAACAATGATCCATTAATTGTTCAGGATAGTTTAGGACAACAAAAATGGGTTGATACTTTATTGAATAACATGACAGTTGATGAAATAATAGGTCAGTTATTTATGGTACAAGCTTATTCAAACAGAGATAAAAAACACAGTGATTTTATTAAAAGTCTAATAAATAAATACCATATTGGGGGCCTCGTATTTATGCAGGGTACACCAGAGAAACAGGCACAATTAAACAATAATTATCAATCGATCTCAAAAATTCCACTGCTTATTGGTTTCGACGGTGAATGGGGATTGGATATGCGTTTAAAAAACACGTATCGTTTTCCTTGGAATATGACCCTTGGGGCTATTCGAGATAATAAATTAATTGAAGAATTTGGAGCAAGGGTTGGAGAACAATGCAAACGATTGGGAATTCATGTCAATTTTGCGCCTGTTGTGGACATCAATATAAACCCTGATAATCCAATAATTGGGAATCGTTCTTTCGGTGAAAACAGGGAAAATGTAACGGATAAAGCTCTGGCTTTTACGAAAGGTATACAGAGCCAATATGTTTTGGCAAATGCGAAACATTTTCCCGGACATGGAGATACAGCTTCCGATTCACATATATCATTGCCTATTTTAAATTTTAGTCTTGAAAGGCTCGATTCTATTGAGTTATACCCGTATAAACGACTGTTTGAAAATAATTTGGCAAGTGTAATGGTGGCACACTTAGGCGTAAAAGCTTTGGAATCAAATATAGAATTGCCTACATCTTTATCTTATAAAGTAGTTACAAGTTTATTAAAAGAGCAGTTAAAATTTAAGGGCTTAATTATAACCGATGCTTTAAATATGAAAGGTGTTTCCAATTTTGCAAATCCCGGAGATTTAGATTTAGCAGCCATAATTGCAGGAAATGATATTTTGTTAGTTCCTGAAGATGTGCCTTCTGCCATTTCAAAAATTAAAAGTGCTTTAAATGAAAAAATTCTTTCTGAAGAACGTCTGGATTATTCTGTTATAAAAATATTAAAGGCGAAATATTGGGCTGGATTGAATGAATCTAAATTGATCGATTTAGAGAATTTGGAAAATGATTTAAACACAGTAGAAGATGAATTACTGCATAGAAAATTAGTTGAAAATTCTATTACGTTATTAAAAAATGAATCATTGATTTTTCCAATTCAAAATCTGGATAAAAAGAAAATAGCCTATGTTAAATTGGGAGATTCAGATAACGGAAAATTTGTAAATATGTTGAGAAACTATACGAATGTAGATGTTATTTCAAATAAAAATTTGGATGAACTTATTGAAAATCTTAAACCATATAATTTAGTTATTATTGGATATCATAAATCGAATTTAAACCCATGGAAAAGTTATAAATTTGAGGATTCCGATCTGGTTTGGTTACAGGAAATAGCAAGGACTAACAAAGTGATTTTAGATGTTTTTGCAAGTCCGTATAGCCTATTACAGATCAAGACTTTTAAAAACATTGAAGGACTTTTGGTATCCTATCAAAATAGTGAGTTGTCACAGGAAATTTCAGCACAAATGATTTTTGGGGCTAATGTAACTAAAGGAAAATTACCTGTTTCAATAAGAAATGTATTTCCTGAAGGACAGGGGCTAATGTCAATTTCATTAGATAGATTGGCATATTCAATACCTGAGGCTGTGGGTTTGAGTAGTGAAAAATTGAATAGAATTGATTCCTTGGCTAAGGTCATTATTGCAAAAAAAATGGCTCCTGGACTACAGGTATTAGTGGCAAGAAGAGGAAAAATAGTATATAATAAAAGTTTCGGTTATCACACAGATAAGATGAGAGTAGCGGTAACTAATAATGATATCTATGATGTTGCTTCAATGACTAAAATTTTAGCTTCTTTACCACTTATCATGGAACTTGAAGAAAATGGCAAAATTAAGTTGGAAAGCACTTTAGGGAGTTTACTTCCAGAATTAAAAGGCACTAATAAAGATAATTTAACAGTGAAACAAGTTCTTTCACATTATGGAAGATTGAAAGCCTGGATACCTTTTTATAAGAAGACATTAGATAGTTTAACAGGAAATCCAGCTAAAGAATACTACAGAAATAAAGCATCTGAAAAATTCAATATCAAAGTGGCTGACAAATTATATTTACGCAGTGATTATAAAGATTCTATATTTGATATTATAGCCAATGTAGACCAACGAACTCGAAATGGATATAAATACAGCGATTTATCTTTTTATCTATTTAAAAAGTTCATTGAAAGACATTATAAAAAAGATTTAGATCAACTTACGCAACAACATTTTTACAAATCAATAGGTGCTAATAAAACAGGATATCTTCCTTTAGAGAAATTTTTAAAAAAGAATATTGTACCAACAGAAAAAGACGCCTATTTCCGCATGCAATTAATACATGGTTATGTTCACGATATGGGAGCCGCAATGCAAGGGGGAATTGGCGGTCATGCAGGTCTGTTTTCAAATTCCAACGACGTAGCTAAAATTATGCAAATGTACTTGCAAAAGGGCTATTATGGAGGTAAACGGTATTTTCAACCAAATACGATTGATAGATTCAATCACCGTTATTATGAAAGCAAGAATGTTAGAAAAGGAATTGTTTTTGATAAGCCCCAACTAAAAAAGAGTGAAAAGGCAACTTGTGGTTGTGTTTCGGATGCGAGTTTTGGACATAGTGGATTTACAGGAACCTATACATGGGCCGACCCGGAAACAGAAATAGTATATGTGTTTTTATCAAATAGAGTTTTTCCAACTATGGAGAATAATGATTTGGTAAAATATAATATGAGAACTGAAATTCAGCAGTATATACAAGATGCAATTATTGACTAACTGTCATTGTCTTTGTTGAAATTATTCCCAATACAATACAACTCATCAAATAAATGAGAGCATATTTTAAATCGAAAATAGCATAAATAATTCCTGCTTGAATAAAATAAAATAATGGGAAGATTGTTGTGATAACAGCAAATCTAAAGGTATTGGCAAAAATAATTTCTTTGATATTTGTTTTAAAATAACGCCAGATAAATATTGGAAGCACACTATTTATTTTTGCAATAAAATGGATTGGTGCAAACCAATTATACCTGGTTTTTTTATTTGTTGGTTTTGCAGAAAGACTGTCAATATCTTTAAGCAATTCGTTGGCTTTAAAAGGGTCTAAATAATCAACATTATTATTTTCTAATTTTTGAATAATGTTATCATAGTCAGTTCGATTATCAACATGAAGAGTTAGTTTTTTCAAGGCCATTGAAACTTGATTAATAATTTCCAAGAATCTCATATCAGGATTATCAAGATTAAAATATGGATTTGCTGATATTGGTTCTCCATAATAAATAGACACACTACTTGGAAAATTTAAATGAGAATCGTAATTAATTCCTATAGGAACTATTTTGATATCTAAATCCGGATATCTTTTAAGTGTCCCTAGTATTATACGAGCAAAACCCTTTTTAAGAGGAAATATTCTCCTTTCTAAATGATGTTCTCCTTCCGCAAATATTTCAATTGCTCTTTCCTTTTTCAATATTTCAAAGCATTGCTCAAAAATTTTAAAATTTTTCTCAACGGTATTCACACCATCTCTGATACGGTATACAGGAATCATATTTAGAGATTTCAAAAAAAAAGTGATAATTTTACTGTTGAAAGCACTGGCTCTGGTAAGAAAATGAATAATTCTATTATTTGTGGTTGGAAGGAGTATGGCATCCAATAATGCATTCTGGTGGTTTCCTATAAAAATAATAGCACCTTTTTTCGGGATATTTTCTTTACCATGAACGCTAATTTTTTTCATTGTAAAAAAAAGTCCAATTTCACGTAACATCTAATTATTTTATACCAAAGATGTTTCAACTTTATTTTTTTATTGTTTGTTTAGCCCAATAAGTTGCTAAAATTATACCAGAGAATATATCCCATATTGCCCAAAATGCAACCAATAATGCCATTCCTCCAAGTCCGTTAAAAAAGCTAAAAACTAATAACAATCCTAAACCTGAATTTTGAATTCCAGTTTCAATGGACAATGTTTTCTGATTTTGATAGGATAATTTCATGACCTTGGCAAAATAGAACCCCGTTAATAATGCTAATATATTATGAGCGATAACCAAAATGAGTACATAATGCACATAATTCAAAAATATATCAAAATTGTCATAAAAAGCGAGAATGATGAAAATCATAAATATGATTAATGAAGTTGGCTTTAATATTTTTGACATTTTTTTTGCCAACTCCTCTTTATATTTTCTTACTATCATACCAATAATTAATGGAACTCCAAGAATTAAAGCAACCAATTTCACTAACTCCCAAGGGTTTAATTTTACTGTTTGAAGAATCTCGGCTGTAGGTGCATATAAATTACCCCAAAAGTGCAGGTTAAAAGGAGTCATCACTAGAGAAACCAGAGTTGCAAAAGCGGTTAAACTAACGGATAAGGCAGCATTTCCTTTTGCCATTTGTGTCATGAAATTAGATATATTCCCTCCCGGACAAGCAGCAACCATCATCATACCCAGAGCAATACTAGGCATTGGATTTACCAATTTTATAAAAATAAATGTCACCAGTGGTAGTAGGAAAAATTGAGATATGATTCCTGTAAGTAAAATTTTTGGGTTTTTAATTAATCGTTTGAAATCTTCAACTGTAATACCCAAAGCAACACCAAACATAATAATAGCCAGCGTCACATTTAAAACCCAAAGCGCTTCGGTGTCAAAATTTATTCTAAGAGAATCTAAATTTTCTTTCATATTAACAATTGAATTAATTTTTAAAAGAATATTCAATAATATTTGCTCCCATTTTTAATGCTTTCTCTCGTATTTCATAGTTATCATTATGTACTTCTTCATCTTCCCATCCATCGCTCAAATCAGATTCATAATCATAAAAACAAATCAGTCTTCCTTCAAAGAACAGTCCTAGTCCCTGAGGTGGATTGTTATCATGTTCGTGAATTTTTGGCAATCCATTTTCAAAATTGAATGTTTGATGATAAATCTCGTGATTATAGGGGATTTCCTTAAAATCTAATTCGGGAAATATTTTTTTAATCTCTTTTCTTATGTATTGATCCAGACCGTAATTATCAGAAATGTGCAAAAAACCACCTGAAATTAAGTAGGTTTTGAGATTTTCAACTGCCTCTTCTGAAAAGATAACGTTTCCATGTCCTGTCATAAAGATAATCGGATAGTTGGAGATGTCAATGCTACTGGCTTCTACTGTTTCGGGTTTCTTTTTTATTTTAGTATGAATGTTATTGTTGGAAAATTCAATGAGGTTAGGTAAAGCCGTTGGATTTGCATACCAATCTCCACCACCGCCGTACTTCAAAATAGCGACCTGCTGACTAAAAAGGAAATTACATGGAAAAAGGAGTAATACAATAAAAAAAAGCATCACTGTTGGTTTTACCACATGATAAGTTAAATGTAATTTTATGAATTTCAACATTATTTACTCATTAACAAAAGCCACACTATGTACTGCAACTAAACCGGCAGTTTCAGTACGTAAACGGCTTTCACCCAAAGATACAGGAATAAACTTATGTTTCAAACTTTGCTGAATTTCTCTGCTTGAAAAATCGCCTTCTGGCCCAATAAGAATAGTAGTATCTATATTTGGTTTCAATTCAGATTTTAGCAATTTTTTATTTGTTTCTTCACAATGAGCAATAAATAATTGATCATTAAATTCGTATTTTAAGAACTCATTAAAATGAATAGGTTCATTCAATTTGGGAAAATGAAACTTCAATGATTGTTTCGCTGCTGACTGAATTATTTTTTCCAGTCGTTGAAGTTTAATTACTTTTCTTTCTGAATGTTCACAAATAATTGGAGTAATTTCATCAATACCAATCTCAGTTGCTTTTTCTAAAAACCATTCAAGCTTGTCGTTTAATTTTGTGGGAGCAATGGCAATGTGTAAATAGTAGTTCCGATTCTTTGACTTATTTTCAATGTTTGTAATTTCTACCAGACATTTTTTATCATTTGCGATTTTGATTACTGAGGAAAACAACTGCCCTAAACCGTTGGTAATAAAAATAGTGTCATCTTCTTTTTTTCGTAATACTCGAACAATATGTCGGCTTTCAAGTTTATTAAAAGAGAACTGTTTTGCAGAAATTAATATTTCAGGATTGTAAAATAATTGCATTTAAAAATTTTTTCTGAATGTGCAGCGTTTTTTACAAATTTTTGGATCAAAATTTTTCCAAAGTGCAGCAATTGCTGTATTAGTAGAAAGCTCAGGTGTTCGATAACAATTTTCAATTCCTTTATCTTTATAAGTGTTATAATATTCTTCAAAGATAATTGCTGGAACTCCCTTGTTTTGATAACGAGGATGAACTCCTATTAAATAGAAAATAATGTCCTTACTGTTTTTTTTTGCTTTAAGTAAATAGATAAACCCAAATGGAAATAGTTTTCCTTTTGCCTTTTGAAGGGCTTTTGAGAATGACGGCATAGTAATCGCAAATGCAACCAATTTATGATCTTTATCAACTACGTATTTTATGTATTCCGGATTGATAAAACTTATATATTTCTTTTTAAAGTATGCTATTTCAACATCAGAAATAGGCACAAATGATGGTAAGGATGCGTAGCTTTCATTGAACAAATCGAACATTTTGTCCACATAAGGCATTATGTCTTTCGTTTTCTTAAAACGAATTGCTTTAAGTTGGTAACGTTTTTTTATCAAAGAACTCGCTTTCATAAAAAATTTAGGTAATACATTTTTAAAAGGAAATTCACTTTCATTATATTTTTTTTCTTTATGAAATCCCAACTTTTCAAAATGGATTTTGTAATAGGAATGATTGTACCAGGTTATCATAGTACCTATATGGTCGAATCCTTCTGTTAAAACCCCAACTTTATCCAAGTTTGAAAAACCAACAGGTCCTTCCATGAAATCCAACTTATTTTGAACCCCAATTTCTTCAACTTTCTTCAACAACATTTTTGAAACTTCAATATCATCTATAAAATCAAACCAACCAAATCGCATTTTACGAATTTTTTGCTGGTTTATTTCTGTGAAGTTAATGATTGCAGCCACTCTCCCTACAATTTCATTGTTTTTCAAAGCAACAAAAAAACGAGCTTCAGCATGTTCAAAAACCGGGTTGATAGTTTTGTCAAATGATTCTAATTCTTCATTTATAATCGGTGGTACCCAATATGCATTGTTTTTGTACAATTTAAAAGGAAACTTAACAAAATTCCTCAATTCCTTTTTTGTAGTAAATTCTTGTATTGTTATCATGGTAGCAATCAGCAATTAGTTTCGTTTTTTTCCAAATAATCTCGAAAAAAATCCTTTTCGATTAGGGTTTTTCTTTATTCTTTTTTTAGGTGAATTTTTATAAACTATTTCATCTCGATGTCTATCAATTCTCCATGAAAATCCTGTTGCAATATACATATAAGAATAGTTATCGAAAAAGTTAGTTCTCACAGCCGCATTTAATTGCAAATCAGTCGAAAAAAGATATGCCAATCCAGTACCAAATTGATATTCAGGAGAAGATTTATCTCTATATTTCCCTTGATTTTCAACAAAAAAGGACCATTCCTGGTTTATTGCATAGGTCATAGTTACAATATAAGAATAGAATTGATTTTCAGATGAAATTCTGTCTGCAATTAAATTTGAAAGCACAACCAGGCGGTCTGTAAAATCATGTTGTAATAAAATAGCTGCTTTGTAACTAAAGCCATCTTCATAATAAAGACTATCGATAAATGAATCTTTGGTTAAAAAGGGTTCTTTGACAAAATAGTTTGTATGTACACCTCCATAGACTGCAATTGAAGGTATTAATCGTTTCTTGTCAAAGGCTATTCTTCTTTTCCAACTGCGAATTTCTTTAGACTTATCGGCAAATCCTTTTTGATAAAACAAATATTTGGCTCCAATTGTAAGGTCACTAATTCCTTTGACATGAAATCTGGAGCCGTTTTCACCAATAACTTCATCGTTTTGGTATGAAATATTAAGGTTTAATTCTAACTTTTCTTTAAATTTACCGTACCTAAAAAACAAGTCACCGCCAAAAACAGTTGGTCTTGCTAAAAGGGATTCATTATTACTGCTTCTGTAAAAAAATCCAGTTTCAAATTGAAATACATTGGTGCCGATACTATATGGGCTCTCAGAAAAACCAGGACTTTTAGAGTTTATAATCTCTGTATATTGCGCTTGGATAAATTGAGCGCAAAAAATAAATAAAATTACTAAAGAAACTCTTTTCATAAGCTTGGTTGATTCATGTTTCAAATATAAGATTTTATATAATTAAACGTTTTAGTTGCTACCAAATTGTTATTTTTGAAAATTATAAAATAATATTAAATGGGATTGTTAAGAACAATAGCAATTATTATAATTGTTTATTACGCTTTTAAATTTGTTGGAAGGTATATTTTACCGTTGTTTTTGAAGAAAATGGTAAACAATGTCGAAAAAAAATACAAAGAACAACAAGAACAAAATCGTGGGCAAGATGAGAATGTAAAAGTTGGTGAGACAGTCATTGCTAAAAAGCCTTCAAAAACAAAAGAGAGTAATAAAGATGAGGGTGATTATGTGGATTATGAAGAACTAAATGATTAAATTTTTATGAAAATTTCAATTGGTAGAATTGCACCATACGTCATAGCACTTATTACTTTTATATTTCTAGCTGTAATTTATTTTTCACCGGTATTGGAAGGGAAAAAAATATTCCAAAATGACATTAAGCATTTTACAGGAATGGCTAAAGAGGTGAATGATTTTAGAAAAGAAAATGATGCGGAACCTTACTGGACAAATGCTGCTTTTGGAGGTATGCCAACTTATAATTTAAGCGCATTATATCCAAATAACTATATAAAAAAAGTTGATAAGATATTTCGATTTTTACCCAGACCAGCTGATTATTTATTTCTTTATTTTTTAAGTTTTTTTGTATTATTACTGGTGTTGAAAGTGGATGTGAAACTTGCTGCTTTAGGAGCATTGGCATTCGGGTTTTCAACCTATTACATTATAATATTAGGTGTTGGTCATAATGCAAAAGCTCATGCGATTGCTTATATGCCACTTGTACTTGCAGGTATTTTGATGGTATTACAGCATAAATATCTTTGGGGATTTGTGCTGACAGCCTTTGCAATGGCCTTGGAAATTAATGCAAGTCACCCGCAAATGACTTATTATTTATTATTTACTGTTTTAATTTTAGGACTTGTATTTTTAGTAGAAGCATTAAAGGATAAGCAATTGCCATCTTTTTTAAAAAGTATTGCTGTTTTAGTAGTGGCTGTAATATTGGCTGTGGGAATAAATGCGACTAGTTTACTGGCTACCAAAGAATATGCTTCCTATAGCACTCGTGGTAAAAGCGAATTAACAATAGGCCCCGATGGCTCTGTAAAAAAACCTTCAAATGGTCTTTCAAAAGAATATATAACGACATATAGTTATGGAATTCTAGAAACATTTAACTTATTTATCCCACGCTTTATGGGCGGTGGAAATAATGAAAATATAGGGTTAGATTCGAACATTTATCAATTTTTAAAGGATAAAACGGCACCTAGACAAGCAAAACAATTTGTTGAATTTGCACCAATGTATTGGGGGAAACAACCCATAGTAGAAGCTCCTGCTTATATCGGTGCCGTAATGATATTTTTATTTGTTTTGGGCATTTTCTTAGTAAAAGGGATTCTTAAAAGATGGTTGGTTGCTGCATTTGTATTTTCAATATTGCTTAGCTGGGGTAAAAATTTAGATTTTTTAACTAACTTTTTTATTGATTATGTTCCGCTGTATAATAAATTTAGAGCTGTTTCATCCATACAGGTAATTGCTGAAATGGTAGTACCACTTTTAGGTATATTAGCTTTACAAGCCTTCTTTTCAAATAAAATAACTACAGAAATTAAATTGAACACGCTTAAAAAAAGTATTTTTATAACTGGCGGTTTGGCGTTCATATTTACTTTTTTTGGCAGTAATCTTTTTGCTTTTGAAAGCTATAGAGACGGAAATTATGCTGAAATGATGAATGGCGGGTTGCTGGAGGCTATTATTGCTGATAGAAAAGCAATTTTCTTTAACGATAGTTTAAGAACTTTAGTATTAGTAGTGATTGCAGCGGGGATTTTGTGGCTTTCATTAAAGGAAAAAATAAATAAAAATGTAGCAATCATATCATTAGCAGTTTTAATTTTATTTGATTTGGTAGCTGTTGATAGGAGGTACGTCAATGATGAGGACTTTTTAATAGCCAGAAAAATTGACAAACCTTTTGTCGCTTCAGAAATTGACAAAGAAATTCTAAAAGATAAAAGTTATTATAGGGTTGCTAATTATATTGGTGACCCAATGAATGATGGAGGTACATCTTATTTTCATAAATCAATTGGAGGATATCATGCTGCAAAATTGGGTAGATATCAAGAATTGTATGACTACCAAATTTCAAAAAAAAACATTGAAGTATTAAATATGATGAATACTAAATACTTCATGTTTACAGATGGAAGTCAGCGAGAAACTGTACAGATTAATCTAGATGCAAATGGAAATGCCTGGTTTGTAAATCAAATTAAAATAGTTTCTGATGCCAATAAAGAAATTGTAGCTTTAGATAGTTTGAAGACTAAAATTGAAGCGGTTATTGACAGAAGGCTAGTTACCAAGAATTTTGTAACTAAATACCCAATGGATTCTGTGGCTTCAATAGAATTGACTTCATATAAAGCCAATGAATTAGAGTATAAAACTTATTCTGAAGAACCTCAATTTGCAGTATTTTCCGAAATTTATTATAAAAATGGCTGGAATGCATATATAGACGGGGAACTAAAAACACATTACAGAGTTAATTACGTATTGAGAGGATTGGAAATACCTAAAGGAAATCATGTAATTAATTTTAAGTTTGAGCCAACGGTAATTAAAAAGGGAAATACCATTGTCATAATTTCATATTTGTTATTAATATTGATTTCTTTCGGATGGTTTTTTGTTAACAAAATGAAAAAAAATGTATAATACAATTCCTTCAAAAAGGTATTTTCATACTTTGCAATTTTTACAAAGCGTGTTGCCGGCTCCTGCAACAATTTTAGATTTAGGGGTTCGTAATCCCTTTAGCGAAATAATGGAGCAAAATGGTTATAAAGTGTATAATACTGAAGGTGAAGATTTGGATTTGCTTCCTGAAATAGTAAAAAAACATAAAGTAGATGCTGTTTGTGCCTTTGAGATTTTTGAGCATATGATTGCACCTTTTAATGTACTTCAAGCAATAGAATCAAATAAATTAATAACAACAATCCCACTTAATTTATGGTTTGCTAAGGCATATAGAAGTAAATCGGATATGTGGGACAGGCATTTTCATGAATTTGAAGATTGGCAGTTTGATTGGTTATTAGAAAAGGCTGGTTGGACTCTCAAAAAAACTGAAAAATGGACGAGTCCGGTTAAGAAAATTGGATTTAGACCTATCTTAAGAAAATTTACACCACGATATTATGCGGTTTATGCAGAAAAAACATAAAAGAATGAAAAAAAGAATTTTAATTGTTGTTGGTACTCGTCCAAATTTTGTTAAAGTTACACGATTCAAAAAAGTAGCTGAAAATTATGATAATATTGATTTGAGAATTGTTCATACGGGGCAGCATTACGATAATAAAATGTCAGAAATATTTTTAAAACAATTTGGGATTGAAATTGATTATTTTTTGAATATATCGAATAAATCAGCTAATAGCCTTATTGGTGAAATAATTTTAAAACTAGAAAATGTAATAAATGTTTTCAAACCTGATTTATTATTGTCAGTCGGAGACGTAAATTCAACATTAGCGGCTTCAATTTGCGCAAATAAACTTCAAGTAAAATTGGGTCATATAGAAAGTGGTTTAAGGAGTTTAGATAGAGGTATGCCAGAAGAAATTAACAGAATAATTACTGATGAACTTTCTGATATTTGTTTTATAACTGAAAAAAGTGGGATTCAAAATTTAAAAAATATAGGTAAAACGGACAATCAACTTGCCTTTGTTGGAAATACAATGATTGATACCTTAATTCATTTCAATAATGATATTGAAAAATCAACAGTAATTGATGATTTAAAGTTAAAAAAAGATGGTTATATTTTGGTTACAATGCATCGGCCTTCTAACGTAGATATGAAATCATCTGCATCAAAAATTGTTGAGTTATTAAAGGATTTAACTATCAAATGTAAAGTGGTTTTTCCAATGCATCCTAGGACAATAAACAGTCTTAAAAGCTTTAATTTATTGGATTCTTTAAATGAAATAAATAATTTAATAGTTGTTGAACCTCAAGGTTATTTTTCGTTTCAGAAATTAATAAAAAATTCATTTTGTGTAATTACAGATAGTGGTGGTATTCAGGAAGAAACAACATTTAGAAAGATACCTTGTATTACTCTAAGGGAAAATACAGAACGGCCAATAACCATTACTGAAGGAACAAATGTTTTAATGTCTTTTGAAAATAAAAAAATCATTGAAGTGTTGGAAAGTGTTGAGCAAGGAACTTTTAAAAAAGGAACAATCCCAGAGTTATGGGATGGAAATGCAACAAATAGAATTATTGAAAAATGTTTTAACTTTATTTCATGAGTTATATTTGCATGGTAGTAGATGGAATGTATCCAAATGATATAAGGGTAAGAAAAGAGGCCGAATATTTAGCTGAAAATGGCAAGAAAGTACTTGTAGTTTGTCCGTCAAAACAAGGATTGCTAAAAAGTGAAATTATAAATGGAGTTAATGTTTACAGAATAGGAAGCAATTATAAAACTTGGAAAAAGGGTATTTATGATATTATTGAAAGTGTTTTTAATATCAATCCTTTTTTTTATTTCGGTTTAATAAGAGTATTTAAAAAATATAAGATTGATTTCTTACATGTTCATGATTTGCCACTTGCAGCAACATGTTTTTTTTTTAAAGAAAAGGTTATACATGAATTGATATTAGATTTACATGAGAACTTTCCGGAAGCATTAAAAACTTGGTTTTTATGGAGAAAAAGCAAAATTATTATCCTAAAAAACAATGTATTTATGAATCCATCAAAATGGTCCAAAAAAGAACAAATGTATTGCGAAAAATACGACTGTGTAATTTGTGTAGTTCAGGAAATGAAAAATAAACTCATTGCTAAATTCAATATTCCATCAGATAAATTAGTGGTAATTTCAAATCATGAGAAAAAATCATTTCAAAATTATTTTAAAAAGTACAAATCGCAAAGTGTAATATCAAGAAATACATTCTCAATTACCTATGTTGGAGGGTTTGGTCCCCATAGAGGATTGGATACCTGTATAAAAGCTATGCCTCAAATTATTAGGCAAATTCCTAATGTGAAATTATATTTAATCGGTAAAGGCCACAGCGATGTAGAAAATTATTTAAAAGATCTAGTTAAAAGAATAAATGTTGATTTTTTTGTGGAATTTATAGGTTATAAACCTTTTGAAGAAATTCCAGCAATAATGAGTAGTTCATCGATAAATGTAATTCCTCATAGTTCAGATGAGCATACAAATAATACAATACCTCATAAATTATTTCAAATAATGTTAAGTGAACAATTGTTGCTTGTAAGCTCTTGTAAACCGTTAAAAAGAATAGTAATGAAATATGATGCAGGTGTTGTGTTTGAAGCTGGAAATCCAAATGATTTTTCAGAAAAAGTAATATCGATATTTAAAAATAAAAAGGATTATTCAAAAAAAATTAAGAATGCCTACAATGCTGTTATGGAAAAGGGTGAAAATTGGGAAACTGAAGGTGAAAAATTAGTTAAATTATATACATTTTAACCAATGAAAAAAGTACTCATCATAACGTATTATTGGCCTCCTGCGGGAGGGTCAGGAGTACAACGTTGGCTTAAATTTGTAAAATATTTTCGTGATTTTAACATTGAGCCAATTGTATATACGGTTAAAAACCCAAATTATCCTATTATAGATGAAAAATTAAAGAATGATATTCCTTCTAACATGGAAGTGCTTTCTCAGCCAATTTGGGAACTTAACAATTTTCTGAAGTTTTTTGGAATGAAGAACTCAGAAAGTGCAGGATTTTTAAAAGCAAAGCCATCTTTGTTGGGTAAATTAATGCTATATATTAGAGCAAACCTATTTATCCCTGATTCTCGAAAATTCTGGGTAAAACCATCGATATCCTATTTAGAAAAATATTTAAATAAGCATAAGGTTGATGTTATTATTACAACGGGTCCACCGCATAGTTTACATTTGATAGGGTTAAAATTAAAGAAATTGACAGGTCTTAAATGGATTGCAGATTTTAGAGATCCCTGGACAGAAATTGATTATTTTCATCAGTTACCACTATCAAAAAAAGCAATGAAGGAGCATTATTATTTAGAAAATGAAGTATTGAGAAATGCTGATACCGTGCTGGTAGTTGGAAATTCAATGAATAAAAATTACAAAAAGTTTAACAAGAATGTTGTAACTGTTACTAATGGGTTTGACGGAGAAATAGTTAGTTCTCAAACTACCTTAGATTCAAAATTTACCTTAACCCATATTGGTTTAATGAATGCTGATAGAAATCCTAAAATGCTATGGGAAGTTTTAGCGGAATTAGTACATGTAAATCAGGATTTTTCTGACGATTTTATGCTAAAATTAATTGGAAAAGTCGATGAAAGTGTTATCGTGTCAATTTCAAAGAATAAATTAACAAAACATGTGAAAGTTATTGATTATGTGTCACATAATGAAGTAATTGAGCATCAAAAGAAGGCTCATGTTTTACTTTTGATTGTTAATAATGTTCCAAATGCCAGGGGTATTGTAACAGGAAAAATATTTGAATATTTAATGGCAAAACGGCCAATTATAGCAATTACACCGGATGGTGGAGATTTGATTGAGATTATGAATGAAACCAATTCAGGAATTGCAATTGAATTTGAGGATAAAGATTCTCTAAAAAAGACTATCTTGGAAATGTATTCTAAATTTAAACAGGGGAAGTTAGTAGTTGATTCTAAAAATATTAGCCAATACCACAGAAAAGAATTAACTAAAAAAGTTTCAGAAATAATCATGAATTTAACCGATTAGAAGTTTGTTAAATGAGAAAAATTATAACCATATTAGGGGCAAGACCACAGTTTGTAAAGGCTGCAGTATTAAGTAGAATTTTTGCTAAATACAATGCTATAGAAGAGATCATTATTCATACTGGGCAGCATTATGATACCAATATGAGTTCCGTTTTCTTTGATGAGATGAAAATCCCTAAGCCTAAATATAATTTGGCAATAAATGGGTTAAGTCATGGAGCAATGACGGGTCAGATGTTATTGAAAATTGAAGAAGTTTTAATGGACGAAAAACCTGATTTAGTGCTTGTTTATGGTGACACGAATTCTACATTGGCAGGAGCTTTGGCAGCTAAAAAATTACTTATAAAAGTTGCCCATATTGAAGCTGGATTAAGATCCTTCAACATGAAAATGCCTGAAGAAGTAAATAGGATCTTGACTGACAGTATATCTGATCTGCTGGTGTGCCCAACTGATACTGCCATGAAAAATCTAAAAAATGAGGGTTTTGATAATAGGGACACAAAAATTGTAAAATGCGGTGATATTATGAAAGATGCAGTCCTGTATTACAGCGATTTATCGGAACAAAATTCTTCAGTTATAACAGATTTAAGTTTGAAGGAAAATGAATTTGTTTTAGCAACCATTCACAGGCAGGAAAACACGGATGACATTGAAAAGCTAAAAGAGATTTTCGAAGGACTTCAAACGATAAGTAAATCAATGACCGTAGTTGTTCCCTTACATCCAAGAACTAAGAAAATATTGGCTCACAATAAATTATCTTATAATATGACAATTATTGATCCGGTAGGTTATTTTGACATGTTGGAGTTATTAAAAAAATGTAATTTGGTTATAACAGATAGTGGTGGTCTTCAAAAGGAAGCATTTTTCAATAAAAAACATTGTATCATAGCGAGGGAGGAGACAGAATGGGTAGAATTGCCTTCTAATGGATTTGCTGAAATTATTGGGAATGATAAAAACAAAATGGTAAATGCATTTGAAAACTTCCAAAATTCAAACGCGAATTTTGAGATGAATTTGTTCGGTGAAAATATAGGTGAGAAAATTTACTCGGAAATTCTTAAATTATTATAATGGGTATTGTTTTAAAGCAGTCTTTTATTAATACATTGATTCTATTTTCAGGTTTTGCCATTGGTGGATTAAATGTGCTGTTTTTATTTACTCATTTTTTGCATGAAGATTATTTTGGGTTGATTACTTTTTTATTATCTACGGCAAATATTATTTTACCCTTGCTTGTTTTCGGAATGCAACATACCATAATTAAATACTATTCTTCATATAAAACAAAAAATGAACAAGATGCATTTTTAATAACATCATTTTATATCCCCTTGGTGGTTATTATACCTTTAGCATTGGTAGGAACCTATTTTTATGAAACAATTGCAAATTGGCTTTCAGTTGAAAATCCAATGATAAAAAAGTATACCTACCTAATATTTATTGTTGCAATCTTTATGGGATATTTTGAAGTTTTTTATGCATGGACGAAAGTACAATTTAATTCAGTTTTCGGTAATTTTATTAAAGAAATATTTGCACGTATTTGCACATCATTATTACTGTTTGCTGTGTATTTCAATTGGATTTCAAACGAACAGTTTATTTATGCTATTGTTATTGTTTATGCTTTGCGAGCTCTTATAATGAAGTTGTATGCTTTATATGTGTACAAACCAAAGCTCATTATAAAACTTCCTGCAAATATAAAAGAGATACTTTCTTTTTCAATATACATTATTGTTGCAGGTTCCGCTGCTGGGATTTTACTCGAAATAGATAAGTTTATGATTCCTCAAATGGAGCAAATTGCACAAGTGGCTTATTATTCAGTAGGAATTTATATAGCAAGCGTAGTTGCAATTCCAACACGTGCAATGCAACAAATTACCAGCCCGATTACAGCTAAAGACATGAACGAAGATAATATTGATGATGTAGAGAAGTTGTACAAGCAAACATCGATAAATTTATTGGTTATTGGAGGTTTGCTTTTTTTATTCATTAATCTGAATATCAATGATTTGTATGAAATTATTAATAAGCCTCAATTCACAAAAGGGATATGGATTGTTTTATTGATATCTGTTGCAAAATTACTGGAATTGGCATTAGGGACAGGTAATGCAATTTTAGTGAATTCGAAATATTATAAAATATTTTTTTACTTGTCATTGGCTATGGCTTTGAGCGTGATAGTATTAAATAAGTGGCTTATTGAGTGGATTGGAATAAGCGGAGCAGCATTAGCTACTTTAATAGTTGTTTTTGTTTATAGTATTATTAAAATTTTGTATGTAAAGGCAAAATTAAAAATTCAACCATTTGGATCCAATACTGTTAAGTTAATATTGATTATATCTTTTATTTTCATGGTGTTTTATTTTTGGAATTTTTCTTTCCATCCGATAATGAATATAATATTAAAATGTCTGATAATTGGGATAATTTATGTTCTGTTAATTAAAAAATTTAAAATATCTGAAGATATTAATAGTTTAATAAGTAAATATATGAGTATGAAATAAAAAAACCACCAAAACTATGGTTTCAGTGGTTCTTTTTATGAAAAACTAAGATTCCTCTTAACTTTCAGCAGTATATTTTTTAGATTTATTTCCTGAACAAATTTAAAACTAAAATTAGAATTAAATTGTAATATATGTTACTATGAAGAATGATTATAAATAGATTAATTGTTTACTAATTAGAATTACTGTTATGATATATTTTTGGCATATTTTTTATGGGATTGTGATGGCTTATTTTGGGTTGATTTCACCCGGAATGCTGAATATGACAGTACTTAAAATCAGAATTGATACTGGAAAATCTGCTAGCGTACAATATGCCATGGGTGCTTCCTTAATTGTATTTATTCAAGCTGGGATAGCCTTATTTTTTGCTGATTTTTTTGTTAATAACCCAAAAGTTATCGAGATATTGAAAACAGCTGCGGTGTTTGTTTTTTTCTCTCTGTCAGTATTGTTTTTTTTTATTTTCGAGAAGAAAATTGAAGGGAAATGTAAAAAGTGGGAAAGGGAGTTCTTTTTTTAAAGGGATTGCAATGTCATCAGTAAATATGCTAGCCGTTCCGTTTTATTTAGGTATAAGTATTTATTTAGCTAAGATGGATAAAATAATTATTGAACAGCCTTTTATTATGTTGTTTGTTTTTGGAGCTTCATTTGGTTCATTTTTTGTTATTCTATACCTATATATTTTTCGCAAAATTTATTATTAATAAAATTTCTTTTATAGCTAAAAATATCAATTTAATTTTGAGCTTATTATTTTTAACTTTAGGAATTTTTACCTGGATTAAGATATTACGATAAATTTATTTTTATATTTACACAACTTAATTTCGATATCGAATATGATAAAAGCTATTGTAGGTAATTTATTCAGAGGGATTCAACTTTTGGAATGTATTTCTGATGACGAATACAGCAATACGTCGATAGCGCCTTATTATTCAAGTATTGGAGGTCATATGCGCCATATATTGGATGTTTTTGATTGTATTTTTGACGGATTGGAATCTGATAGTATAAACCTGATTAATAGAAAGCGAAATACATTGGCTGAAAATTATACAAAAAATGGAATTTCATATTTTAATACTACTATTGAAAGGTTAATATTATTAGAAAACACAGATTTTAATAGAATTATTGAAGTTGTTGATGATTTGGGTTTAGGTATAATTTCTGCAAATTATACGGTATCAGGAATTTTAATTCAGGCTCATAGTCATGCTATACATCATTTTGCGAGCGTTGGGTACGTTATTACTCAATTGGGGATAGAACTGCCGGATGATGATTTTGGATTCAATCCTACTACTCCCAGAAAGAATAGGGTTAATTAGCACTTAAGGATTTTACTTTTTTCATGTATTTTTTATGATAAGAGCACAAATTGATAAAATATCCTAAATTCGTGTATTTCCCATTATTTAATTGTTTGTTTTTTGTGCCAATTTTATATATTATGCTCCAATGTTCTTTTATAGATTTTAAAGCCGTAAAATAACTCCCTTTAGTAGAATCATAAATATGAGTTGGTTCGGAAATTATTCCGTTAATTTCTAAAACTATAAAATTTTCACCTTTTAGTAATTCTTCAAAGGTATTGTATTTAACATCTATCCTTCCGTAATACCAGCCGTTGATATCCTTGCTTAGTTTGTCTATTAACCCAGATAAATCTTTATTAAGTGATTGCCATTAATAAATTGTGTTCCTTTTGAATGATTCCCTATAAAACTAAGGATTACTTCTTTATTTTTTTTAGGGATACTATCCAGTTTGTCTTTATTCAATTCAGCAACTAATGTTAAGTATTTTATCGCTCTTACATCATTTTTAATTAAATTCAGAAGAGAAGATTTCCCATCACCGATTACTGTTAAATATTTTTTTAATGTAATAGAAGTAATTTTCCCCTTATTCTCATGGGGAATTCTATGATAGAATATACCACACTCATTTTTGAGTTGAATGAATTCTTGAATTATTAAATTGATAGCGTTGTATTTAGTTATATAAGAATAAAGGTCTCTTTCTGAATTGATTTTCTGTACTAATAAACCTCTATAACCAATATCAGGTTTTATTATTAATGGATACGCTAAGTTTTTAGAACTAATTTTATTTAGAACAGCTTCAAAGGATTCATCTTTATTGATGAATAATGATGTAGGCTTATATTTTTCTGGTAATAATTGGAGGGTCTTATATTTTGATTCTGACCCATTTCCTGACCCTTCAATTCCCGGGTTAACTGCAGAAAAAAAACCAAAACTTCTTGACTTAAATGCGAGATAGAAAGCATAGGGTAGTAGTGGAACATAAAATATATACCATGGCCAATATTCCCATTGTGTAATATTTTTTAAATTGAAAAGCTTCATTTTTTATTGTCAAAAAAAGCGTTTAAGATTATTCTAATTCCCAGAAATCCTAAGATTATGGCTGTAATTGCTAAAATTACACCAATAAAAAGCCATAAATAATTATTTTGTTGTTTAATTGCTTTAAATCCGATGGTAATTAGTATTGGGGCTGCTATTAATAAAGGCAGGGCTGCCAATTCATATTTGACTCCTCTTACAAGTTCATTTTTATTGGTTCCCATCAGTATAATTGAGTAAAGCAGTTCTTACATTTTCATATTTCAAAAGAAGAGCATTTGCCTTTTTTTTTGAGATATTCAATTCAGCCATCAACATTTTCGTTCCTCTGTCAATGAGCTTGTTGTTTGATAATTGCATATCAATCATTTTATTCCCCTTTACTTTTCCAAGTTGAATCATAATGCTGGTAGAGATCATATTAAGTATTAACTTCTGAGCTGTTCCAGCTTTCATTCTTGAACTTCCAGTAACAAATTCGGGGCCAACAATTACTTGAATTGGTTGCTCAGAAACTTGAGCTAAGGGGCTACCTTCGTTACACGTTATACATCCTGTTAAAATGGAATTTTCGTTGCATTTCTGTATTCCACTAATCACATATGGAGTAGTACCTGAAGCAGCTATTCCAATTACAGTATCATTACTATTGATGTCATATTTTTGTAGGTCCTTCCAACATTGAGTTGTTGAATCTTCAGCAAATTCAACAGCTTTTCTAATAGCTGTATCTCCACCAGCTATAATTCCTATTACAAGATTGGCAGAAACACCAAAAGTTGGTGGACATTCAGAGGCATCCAAAATTCCTAATCTTCCACTGGTGCCAGCTCCTATATAAAATAGCCTTCCTCCATTTTTCATTCTTTTTACTATGGAAATTACTAATTTCTCAATAGGAGCGATGACTTTTTTAACGGCAATAGGGATTGTTAGATCTTCTGAATTAATATTAGACAGAAGTTCATTGACACTCATTTTTTCTAAATGATTGAAATTTGATGCTTGTTCTGTCGTTTTTGTAAATTTCATTTTTCAAAAATACTAAAATGTAAATTATGTTTGATTTGTTTAAGTTTTTTGTGATTTAAACAGGATTTGAATTTAAAATAATTGAACTCCTTAAGGTTAAAATTACAATTAATTTCGGATCAACATCAGTAAGTTACAATTTTAATAAAAATATTGTATCCGTCATAATTATTAATTAAAAAAAACGAGCCTTTAAAGGCTCGTTTTTTCATTGAATTAAACTAGTGCTTTGTCCAAATTTTTCTTCAAAGCATTTAAAAATTCTTGCGTACTTAAATAATGTTCTCTACTTGTATTTTTACCATGAATTAATAGTGCTAGATCTTTTGTCATTTTTCCACTTTCAACAGTATCAATACAAACTTTTTCAAGAGTATGACTGAAATTAATTAAAGGTTTATTGTTATCTAACTTACCTCGATGTTCCAAACCTCTGGTCCAGGCAAAAATAGAAGCAATTGGGTTAGTAGAAGTCTCATAACCAAGTTGATGTTGGCGGTAATGACGTGTAACTGTTCCATGTGCTGCCTCCGCTTCCATTGTTTTTCCATCAGGAGTAACCAAATAAGAAGTCATTAATCCCAATGAACCAAAACCTTGTGCTACAGTGTCTGATTGTACATCACCATCATAGTTTTTACATGCCCATACAAAAGCGCCATTCCATTTCATGACAGCCGCTACCATGTCGTCTATTAGTCTGTGCTCATAGGTAATCCCTACCTCTTCAAATTTAGTTTTATATTCATTTTCAAAAACTTCCTGAAAAATATCTTTAAACCTTCCGTCATATGCTTTTAAAATAGTGTTTTTGGTTGAAAGATATAAAGGCCATTTTTTTACGATAGCTTGATTCATGCAAGAACGTGCAAAACCATAGATTGAAGAATCGATATTGTACATACTCATGGCTACCCCATTTTCTTCAAAATTGTAAACTTCCCAAATTAGAGGTTCACTTCCGTCTTCAGGAGTAAATGTCATGGTTAATTTACCTTTTCCTTTTGTTACTACATCCGTTGCTTTGTATTGATCACCAAAGGCGTGACGTCCGATACAGATAGGTGAAGTCCATCCTTGAACATAACGAGGAACATTTTTCATGATAATTGGCTCTCGAAAAACCGTACCGCCTATAATATTTCTAATGGTTCCGTTAGGAGAACGCCACATTTTCTTTAAATCAAATTCTTCAACTCTTGCTTCATCAGGAGTAATTGTAGCACATTTAATACCAACATTGTACTTTTTAATAGCTTCCGCCGCATCAATTGTAATCTGATCATTTGTTTGATCTCTGTACTCTACTCCAAGGTCGTAATATTTAATATCCAGATCTAAATATGGCAGTATTAATTGGTCTTTAATAAATTTCCAAATGATACGTGTCATTTCATCTCCATCTAATTCTACGACAGGGTTTTTAACTTTTATTTTTATCATTATTATTGTTTTAATTTGAGCAGTGCAAATATAGTAAATAATAGTGTAAAAATTGCTTGCGAAAACGTTATAAATAGAGGATTTATTTTGATATTAAATCAAAAAGAATAAGGGATGAATACAAGAATTAAAATGGGATAAAAAAACAAAAGCCATGATATTGATTTCTCCCTATCATGGCTTTTTGCTGAAACACTTTTTTCAATAAGTCTACAATAAAATTTGTATCAATCGCTGATGACATTCTCCTGCGAGAACATCGCAACCAAGAGCCTCATTGTAACTTGTTGTTTCTTACAAATCAACTTCTTATTAAATTAGTTGTTCCTTTTGAAACAGTGCCTACGGCTTTGTTGTAATCTATTAAAACTACTCACCCTAAAACGCTATTTCAAAAACGCTTTTAAAACCATGTTTCCATTTATTCATGCTAAATACCTGGGCACATTACTCTTTTAAAGTTCGGTTTTAAAAACTATGTTCAAGAACATTTCGAATTTCACTTTGAAATATTAAAGTACAACCTTAAAAAGTTACATTCTTAATGCGTACTTCGACATCCCTCGGTTAATTCTTATGTAAAAGAAGTGTGTATAAATTAATTTTCCAAATTTATAACATTGTAATTTTTAACAAGATATGAACCGGACTTATTAACATTTGTTGATAACAAAAAACCCATTTTGAATTTCAAAACGGGTTTGTATAATTTTGTTGAAAATTGACTAACGCCTTCTTTCTTTAATTCTTGCTTTTTTACCTGTTAGATCTCTAAAGTAAAAGATACGAGCTCTACGTACTCTACCATGTTTGTTGACTTCAATTTTTTGAATTGCTGGTAAATTGATTGGAAAAATACGTTCAACACCAACCGTACCAGACATCTTTCTGATTGTAAATGTTTCTGAAGATCCGGCACCTCTTCGCTGAATCACAGTTCCTCTAAAAAACTGTGTACGTTTTTTTTCACCTTCTTTAATTTCGTAGTAAACTGTAATTGTATCTCCTGCTTGAAATTCAGGAATTTCGTTTTTAGAAACAAATTCGTCTTGTACAAATTTTACTAAATTTTCCATTGCTTAATATTTAAATGGTTTTTCGTAAAATCAACATTCACGATTCTCGTCAGAGGTTAATTTTGAGTGTGCAAATTTAATAAAAAAGATTAATCTTCCAACAAATCTGGTCTTATTTTTTTTGTTCTTTCTGCAGCCTGTTCACTTCTCCAGTTTTCAATTTTAGGAAAATTACCGGATAATAGAATTTTTGGGACTTCAAATCCTTTATATTCAGAAGGTCTGGTATAAACAGGAGGTGAGAGTAAATTATCTTGAAAGGAATCGGTTAAAGCGGAAGTCTCATCACCTAAAACCCCTGGAATAAGCCTAATGATAGTGTCACACAATACAGCCGCTCCCAATTCACCCCCGCTCAATACATAATCTCCTATTGAAATTTCTTTGGTTATGAATAATTCACGAACTCGCTGATCAACTCCTTTATAATGCCCACAAAGTATAATCAAATTCATATGTAAGGATAACTTATTTGCTTCTTGTTGGGTAAGCGTTTTGGCATCAGGAGTCATATAAATGATCTCATCATAATTGCGCTCTGATTTAAGCTTGGAAATACATTTATCGATTGGTTCTATCATTAAAACCATGCCAGCTCCACCACCAAATTGATAGTCGTCAATTTTTCCATAAGAATTTAAAGCATATTCTCTTAAATCATGAAAATGAACTTCAACTAAATTTTTAGAAATTGCTCGTTTAATAATAGAAAATTCAAACGGACTTTTTATTAATTCCGGAGATACTGTAATGATATCAATTCTCATATAACAAAGATACTTTTTTTGTACAGAAAAATCAAAAGGCAAAAGTTATCAGGTAGCGGATATTAGGGGCTTAAAATATTTTTTGCCAGAAAATACCAGTTTACAATTATCAATTATTCATTTAATACTTGCTTTGATCATTCGATCTTTGTCAAACATGTCTTTTTTTATTTCAATTTTTTTAAAACCTTTTTCTTTTAGCATTTCTACAGTTTTATCTCCTAAATACTGATTGATTTCAAAATATAAGATACCGTTTTTAAAAAGCTGTGTTTTAGCTAGTTCTGAAATTTTATCAAAAAAAATATTGGGGTTGTTATCAGGAACAAATAGTGCAATATGTGGTTCATTATCTAGTACATTTTTTTGCATTATTTCTTTTTCTGATTCACGAACATATGGAGGGTTACTAACTATAACATCAAAAGAATAATGGAGTTTTTTTAACGTCAATATATCCGCCTCAATAAATTGAATGCTCACTTTATTCAATATCATATTTTTTCGAGCTACTTGCAATGCATTCGAAGAAACATCAATAGCAAAAACTTCTGCATTTGGTAAATTTTTAGCCAATGAAATTGCGATACAACCGCTTCCTGTACCAATATCCAGTATTTTCAGGTTGGATTTTTTTTGAGAATCATGTATAATCCACTCTATTAATTCTTCAGTTTCAGGTCTGGGGATTAAAACATGTTTATTTACTTTAAAGTCTAAACCAAAAAATTTAGTTTTTCCAAGGATATATTGAATAGGAACATGGTTTATTAATTTTTTCAAAGCGTTTTGTAAGAAGGATAAATCACTAGTCTTAATTTCTAATTTTGGTTGAAGAATTACTTCCACACGGCTTAATTTTAATTGAGACTCAATTAATAAATTGAAAAAAGATTGAATTTCGGTTTCTGGATAACTATCAGAAAGTTCTATATAAAATTGTTTTTTAAATTGTTCAAGATACATTATAATGATTTGATCATCCATAAATCACAAGAGTAATGTCCGGTATTTCCCATTGGAGATTTTAAATCTTTAAACCCTACACTGTGATACAATTTCCGTGCTCCTACCATATAAGGAAGTGTTTCTAAATAGCATTGTTCAAAACCAAATTCTTTTGCTTTAGTCAAACAAATACCCATCATTTTATTTCCTAATCCAATTCCTCGGGCCTCAGGTAAAAAATACATTTTTTGCAATTCACACACATTGCCATTGTAGTTGTCCAGTTGTTTTATTCCGGCACCACCATAAATCTTTTGGTCCTTTTCCACAATATAGTAAATGGATTTATCTGTATTATATACTTCATATAGCGTATCTAAAATTTTATCCGCGTAAGCGGTTCCAACCTTTGGTACTCCAAACTCGATTAAAATACTCCGAATTGCTTTTGCGATTTTTGGATTATCGCCTGATTGAATTTCTCTAATTTTAAAGCTATTAAGAGTCATTTTAATATACTATTTTTGTGTTGTGAATATACACGAAAAATATATATATAGATGCATTGAACTGGCAAAAAATGGATTGGGGGCAACCTATCCTAATCCATTGGTAGGAAGTGTAATTGTTGTGAATGATAAAATTATTGGAGAAGGATGGCATATAAAGGCGGGAGAAGCTCATGCAGAAGTAAATGCAATCAATTCAGTTAAAGATAAATCTCTATTGAAAGATGCAACAATTTATGTTAACCTGGAGCCATGCAGCCATTATGGAAAAACACCACCTTGTGCTAATTTAATTGTTGAAAGTGGACTTACAAATGTTGTTATAGGAGTTATTGATACGAATAGAAAAGTAAGTGGTAAAGGAGTATCATATTTAAGAAATAACGGTTGTAATGTAATAGTTGGAGTATTAGAAGCTGCATGTTTAAATTTAAATAAGCGATTTTTTACATTTCATAATAAAAAAAGACCCTTCATTGTTTTGAAATGGGCTGAAACTTCAGATGGATTTATTGATATAATAAGAAATGACGAATCAAATGACTCACCAAACTGGATTTCAAATAAATATTCTCAGCAGTTAGCTCATAAAATGAGAGCTATGGAACAAGCTATTTTGGTTGGAACAACTACCGCGTTGAATGACAACCCCAGTTTGAATGTAAGATCTTGGAAAGGATCAAATCCGGTTAAATGTGTTCTGGACAGAAAATTAAAAATTCCTTCTGATCATAATTTGATGCAAGGTACTGAGAAAACAATTGTTTTTACTGAGAGAAACTACTCTGCAAGTTATAATGAAAATGTTGAGCTGGTTGAAATCGATTTTAATGGAAATGTTCCGGGACAAATTTGTAAAATTTTATACAATCAAGAAATTCAGTCAGTAATTATTGAGGGAGGTACCGAAACTTTACAAAGTTTTATTGATGTTAACCTATGGGATGAAGCTTATGTTTTTGTCGGCAAACTGCTCTTTGAGAATGGATTAAAATCTCCTGATATAAGGCGAAAACCAACTAAAATTCTAAGAAAATCAAAAGATACATTAAAAATTTATTTAAATGATTTTTGAATTTCAAGCAACTAGCAGGTAACAAAATTATAATTTCATTTATTTGACATTTGACCAATTATTTTTCGAACATTTCGACTTTGTTTTCGCCAACTGAATTTTTATAAGCTCTAAACATACCTGTTGAGTTGAAATCCCAATAAACATCGCCATTCCTGTCCAGTAGTATCATACCACCTTCACCACCAAGTGGACCAATTTGATTAAATAATACTTCATGTAAGGCTTCATCAGGAGTTTTTTCTTGATATTGAATTAAATTAGAAACTTCATGTGCCGCAACGGTTCGAATAAAATATTCTCCTGTACCGGTTGCTGAAATCCCACAGGTTAAATTGTTTGCATAGGTGCCTGCACCAATAATTGGTACATCTCCAATTCTTCCATATTTTTTATTCGTCATTCCTCCGGTAGAAGTTCCGGCAGCTATATTTCCTGTTTTGTCAATGGCAACAGCTCCAACAGTTCCGTATTTGTGATCATCTATTAATTCTGTATTAATAATATGCGCAGTATGATCACCTTGTTTTTTTTCTTTTGCCTGGATTTTTCGAAGTTGATTCATTCTTTTTTCAGTGAAAAAATAAGAGCTGTCAACCATTTCAACTCCATATTTATTTGCCATAATTTCAGCTCCTTTGCCAGAGAGCATTACATGTTTTGAACTGTCCATAACCACGCGAGCTGCTATAATAGGGTTTTTAATATGATTTACACCTGCAACTGCACCGGAATTCAACGTTTTTCCATTCATAATAGCTGCATCCATCTCTTGGTCTCCTTCACTATTATATACTGCTCCTTTCCCGGCATTAAATAATGGAGAATTTTCCATAATTTTAATAGCTGCTTGAACGGCATCCAATGAAATCCCTCCAGCATCCAAAACAGCATATCCTGCATCTAAAGCTTCTTGTAATTTTTGAGCATAGGCTTTTTGTTGATCTTCTGTAAAATTTTCTCTTTGTATTCCGCCGGCACCACCATGAATTACTATTGCAAAGGAATTAGGTTTCCGTGTATTTGGATGTTCATTCTTTGGAGAGTTGCAGTTACACAATAGTAAAAAAATAGTTGAAAGGAAGAGGAAAGATAATTTTTTCATGGTTCATGATTTTCTGATTCAAATATATTCAATTTTAAATTGAAATTTAAAAATATTCTTTTGATATATTTGTGCAACTTAAATCCAATATTATTTCTATTATAGATACATATTTGACGGTTGAACTTGCAAAAGGAGATGTTCTTTATAAAGAAAAGGGGAGTAAATTTATTGGGTATGTTTTTCCCATTGCCAATGAAAATGATGTGAAGACACATGTTGGAGAATTAAAAAGAAGGCATCATTCAGCAAGACATTGGTGTTATGCCTGGCGGTTAGGGATTGAGAATATGAACTATCGGGTAAATGATGACGGGGAGCCTAATAATTCGGCCGGACAACCAATTTATGGACAAATACTTTCAAAAAATATTACAAATGTACTGCTTGTGGTCGTTCGTTATTTTGGTGGAACCAAATTAGGAGTAGGAGGGCTTATCAATGCATATAAGACAACTGCTAAATGGGTGCTGGATGAATCTTTAATTGTTGAAAAAACTATTGACGTTCATATTCAAATATTATTTGAATATAAGGATATGAATAAAGTTATGCGAATTGTTAAAGAGAATAATCTCGAAATATTAACACAGAAGATGGAGCTGAATTGTGAATTTTTGATTTCAGTTAGAAAAAAAAATGTAACTAAAATTGAAAATTATTTAAAAGATTTGCGATGTCTTAAAAGAATTAAAATTAAAAAGTAACATCATCGAGTTTTTCCAAAATGTATTTTGGAGCTCTGGTTGGCTTATCAGTTGTCATATTTACAAACACCAAAATGGTTGAAGCAGTAGTCAAAAGTTCCTCTTCTTCATTGTACAATTCATAATTAAATTCAATTTGAGCTGTTGGACTTCTGACCAAAGTGGTTTTTAAAGTTAGCAAATCGTCATATTTTGCCGGCTTCAAGAAATTAATGCTTAAATTTATTACAGGTAAAATAATTCCTGACTTTTCCATTTCTTTGTATGAAATTCCTAGTTTTCGTAACCATTCAAGTCGACCCATTTCAAAATATTCTGCATAATTTCCATGATAGACATAGTTCATTTGATCGGTTTCTCCGTATCTTACCCTAAATTGTATTAAGTTTGATGACATTTTCGTTTTTTGAAGAGCATTATAATACGCAAAAAAAAATTAAAAATCAATAGGTAAATTATTTTTTTTTGATAAAAAATATTCACATTTTTGTAGAACCAAAACGGAATAGAGGGTTGTTCTTCTATTATCAACTAATTTTAACCTAAAAACACTTTAAGAGTAGTATGACTAAAACTGCATCATCAGTTTGGAATGAGTGTCTATCTTTTATTCAAGATAACATTAAGCAGCAGGCATATAAAACGTGGTTTGAACCTATCAAACCAATTAAATTAGCTGGGGAAGTACTAACTATTCAAGTCCCTAGTCGATTTTTTTATGAGTGGTTAGAAGAGCATTATATTAAATTGATAAGGGTAGCTTTGATAAAGCAATTAGGAGAAGATGCAAAGTTGATTTATGACGTTAGGATGGAAAATAACTACAGTAGTAACAATCCACATACTGTAAAAATCCCAAGTTCAAATAGAAATCCAATAAATACACAAGGAATCACATTTCCTTTAGATATTAATAAACGTGAGTTAAAAAATCCGTTTATTATTCCGGGAATTCAAAAAGTAAAAATTGAATCTCAATTAAATCCAAATTACAATTTTGAAAGTTTTATTGAAGGAGATTCTAATAGATTGGCGCGCTCTGCAGGAATAGCGGTTGCTAATAAACCCGGAGGAACATCTTTTAATCCGTTATTGATATATGGGGGAGTTGGATTAGGGAAAACCCATATAGCACACGCCATTGGAGTTGAAATTAAAGATAAATATCCGGATAAAACAGTATTGTATATTTCTTCGGAAAAATTTACACAACAATATATTGATTCGGTAAAAGGAAATAACAGAAATGATTTTATTCATTTTTATCAAATGATTGATGCATTGATAATTGATGATGTTCAATTTTTATCTGGTAAAACAGGAACTCAAGATGTTTTTTTCCATATTTTTAATCATTTACATCAAAACGGAAAGCAAGTTGTTTTGACTTCTGACAAAGCACCTGTTGACATGCAGGACATTGAACAACGCCTGTTGTCCAGATTTAAATGGGGATTATCTGCTGAACTGCAAGTACCTGATTATGAGACTCGTTATTTAATTTTGCAAAATAAACTATTTAGAGATGGAGTTGAAATGCCTGATGAAATAGTTGAGTACATTGCAAAAAATATTAAATCCAACGTACGTGAATTAGAGGGTGTGTTAATTTCAATGATTGCGCAGGCATCATTTAATAGAAAGGAATTTACTTTAGCTCTAACAAGACAAATTGTAGATAAATTCGTTAAAAATACCAAGCGCGAAGTTTCCATTGATTACATTCAAAAAATTGTATCTAATTATTTTCAATTGGATGTGGCAACCCTGCAATCTAAAACTCGTAAACGTCATATAGTTCAAGCACGTCAGTTGGCTATGTTTTTTGCTAAAAGAATGACAAAAGCTTCATTGGCTAGTATAGGCTCTCAAATTGGGAAAAGGGATCATGCAACTGTGCTACATGCTTGTAAAACTGTTGATAATTTAACGGAAACGGATAAGCAATTTAGAAAATACGTTGAAGATTTAACCAAAAAACTTACTTTTTAATAAAAATGACGAATATATTAATGGTTTGTCTCGGTAATATTTGCCGTTCACCATTAGCAGAAGGTATTTTAAAATCAAAAGTTTTCAGTTTTAAAACATTTGTAGATTCTGCAGGCACGGGAGCATATCACCTTGGTGAAAAACCTGACAAACGTTCCATAAGTATCGCAAAAGTATATGGTATTGATATAACGAATCAACAAGCGAGAAAATTCTCAGTAAAGGATTTTGATGATTTTGATTACATCTATGTTATGGATAATTCAAATTATGAAGATGTGATTTCTTTCGCAAGGAATGAAGACGATAAGATGAAAGTCAAACTTATTTTAAACGAAATTTTCCCTGATGAAAATTTAGATGTTCCTGATCCGTATTACGGAGGAGATTTTGGATTTAAGAACATTTATAAAATGCTTGATGAGGCCTGTGATATTATAGCTAAAAAAGTAAATCCAAGTGGATAGTTCTAAAGGTGTTTTGTATTTGATCCCAACTACTTTAGGTGATAACGAACCTTTAGAAGTACTGCCATTATCGGTGAAAAAAGTCATCGAAGAACTTGACTGGTTTATTGTTGAAAATGAAAAAACAGCCAGAAAATTCATTAAAAGAATTACACCTAGAAAATCCCAACCATCTCTGTCAATATTAAAGTTGGATAAATATGCTGATAAATTGGAAGTTAGATCTTATTTGGATGTGTGTTCAAAAGGGGTTTCAGTAGGTTTACTTTCTGAAGCAGGTGTTCCCGCAATTGCAGATCCCGGATCAGAAATTGTAAAATTGGCTCATGAAAAAGAAATTAAGGTTATTCCTCTGGTTGGTCCTTCATCAATAATTCTGGCAATGATGGCTTCAGGTCTCAACGGACAAAATTTTGCATTTAATGGATATTTACCAATTGATAACTCAGATAGAAAAAAAGCTATCAAGAGTTTAGAAAGGTTATCAAAGGAGAAAAATCAATCACAAATTTTTATTGAGACTCCATACAGGAATGAAAAAATGTTTATGGATTTAAAAAGTACACTTACTCCTAAGGCCAGACTTTGTATCGCATGCGATATAACCTTGCCTTCTCAGTATATTAAAACTTACGATATAAAGGATTGGAAAATGGTGAATCCAGTATTGTATAAAAGACCTACCATATTTATTATTCATAAAGACTAGAAAATAAATAAAGTCATAAATAGACGAATTAAAGCTAAATAATAGGTTTTTTTGTTGCTTCAATAAAGGAAACATCATAACCCGAGAATCGCTTTAGATAATGTTGAACCGATGATCCAAAAGCGTCTTTAAAAGAAATTTCACCACTACTTCTTAAGTATTTTTTCACATTTCCAGCTCCTGCCAGATGTGCTGCAGCAAGAATCCCTGATTCTGTAATTTCAATACCATTTATTTTTTTCCCAACACTTCTTCGAATATCTTTTCTTAAAATCCATTTATTCAATGAACAAAGCGCTATAAATGCATCTTCCTGTAATACAGGATCTGATAAAAAGTTTTGAACATTATATATGTTGAATCTTTTTAATGTAGATTTTCCAAATTGATATTTACCTAAATAGCCTAATGTATTAACTACATCGTATTTTCCCTGTGATTCTTTAAAAGCAACAGCTTCTCTGAATCCGGTAAATCCTTTGCCAACAAAAGGAATGCTATAATGGAGGAGTATACTTTCCTCTTTCGTTGGTACAGTGCTTATTTCACTTGTAAAGTTTAATTTCTCATGTAATAGATTCTTGGAATCAGAAAAACCTGAAACAAAAAATCCTAAAATAATTAAACTAATAACGACAACTACTTTTTTCATAAATTAAAGGTATTTGTTACCTATCAAATTTCGGAGGGCAAATATATATATAATTATTGATTTGACAATTAAAATTTAGTTTATTATTAATATTTTGTATAATATTTAACAAATTGAATATATATTTAAGAACTATTTAACAAAATCAATCTCAAATTATACCATTTAATAAACGATTTGTTCATATGTATATTGTATAATTCGACTTTATCGAAATGAAAGAAGTAGATAATATGAAGGATGATGATAAACTAAAAAAGGATATATATGTTTAAATGCCTTGAAATACGTATTTAATATTTAGAAAAGTAGGAAAAACTATCGGTTTATACCTTGTTTACTTATCCAGCGTTGATATTTAGATGCATTCCGATTGTGTTGTGATAAAGTCTCGGCAAATTCATGCTGACCAATATTTGTTACACTTGCGCACATATAATAATATTTGTGATTTGCAGGATTGAGTACAGCATTTATTGAAGATATATCGGGCATGGATATTGGTCCGGGAGGAAGCCCAATTTGAATATAGGTATTGTATGGAGAATCTATATCCAAATCCTTTGTCAAAACTCTTTTGACGATGAAATCAGTTCCATATTTCTTTTTTAAGGCATAAATGATAGTTGGATCAGCTTGAAGGGGCCATTTTGCTTTCAATCGGTTCAAATATAACCTTGCAACAATAGGTCTTTCATTTAACAAGGAAGTTTCTTTTTGAACAATGGATGCAAGTATCATGACATCACTTTCAGATAAACTCAGGTTTTTAGCTTTTTCTAATCTCGAACTGTTCCAGAATGTTTTATACTCTTTAAACATTTTTTCTCTGAATTTCTTTGCATGAGTGTTCCAATAGAATTCGTAGGTATTTGGAATATACATACTTAAAGCAGCCCGATCGGTAAAACCGGCTTTCAAAATAAATTGTTGATCTGTAAAGCTATTTAATAAAGAAATTGAATCAGCTTCTATTTGCTGTGCAATTCTACCGGCAAGTTTTTCGAAAGAATCCTGATTATTGAATGATAAATTAATAGCAGATTGTTTACCACTTCGCAACAAATTGACCAATTCATTATTGCTCATTCCTTCAGAAATGAGATATTTTCCAGGTTTAATCACATTTGGGTAATTTTTCTTACGAGCCACCCAAGCAAAAGGCTTCACTCTTTTTAAAAAAGGGCGCACTAAATTTTCAACTTCATGAAATTCACTATTTGTTGGAATGAATAAAAAACCTTCTTTTACAGTATTCGGAGAGAATATTTTTTTGTAAAAGTTAAAACCTAATACACCGCCAATAATTAACAATAAACTAAAGATTAATAAAAAAAGACGCCTAAGATTCATTCATGGGTTTTATTAATTGATATAAATTTTCATTTTTATAGATCGAATTTGTGTATATCCAATCCTTTTTTGTGCCAATGAGTTTAAAATTGAATTTTTCAAACAGTGCAATACTTATTAGATTATCGCTTGTAATATTCGCAAAAATTTGGTGCACGTTTAAATATGTAAAAGCATAATCAATAATTAATTCCAAGGCTTCGTTACTATATCCTTTGTTTCGGTATTTTGGTAGTATTAAGATTCCAATTCCTACACGATTGTGCAGCGGGTTAAAATCAAATAAATCGATCATTCCTATAGAAATATTTTCTGCATTACAGATTACAAATCTATATTGTTTTGCCTCATAGATATCTTGGTGCGAGTTTTCGATGTATTTTTGCAATATGTACTTTGAATAAGGTGCTTGCGTACTACTGATTTCCCAAAAGGATTCGTCATTTTCTGTAGAAAATAAAAAATCCAAATCCTCTGGTTCCAAAGCTCGCAAATTGATATTTTTTCCTAGTAAAACTGCCATTAAATAGTAATATTTCCCTCAAAGATGAATTGAGTCGGTCCTTTTAAAAATATATTTGTATACTTCTCACCTTCCTTATGGAATGAAACTTCTAATTGTCCGCCAATCGCTTCAATATTAACAGTTTCAGTAATAGTTCTTTTTATTTTATTAGCTGCTATAGCAACAGCCGTAACTCCTGTTCCGCAGGCTAAAGTCTCATTTTCAACACCGCGCTCATAGGTCCTGATTTTAAATGTGTTTTCCGAAAGTTGCTCAACAAAATTCACATTTGTCCCTTCTTCAAAATACGGAGCACCGTATCTGATTTTTGATCCCAATTCTTTTACATCAATATCAGAGATATTATCATAAAAATTGATATGATGTGGTGAACCGGTATTTAAAAATGTATGTGTATTTGTAACCTCAATTTTACTCACATCGATCATTTTCAGACTTACAATTCCGTTAGTAATAAATGCGTTATGCAGTCCATCGACAGCATCAAAAACAGTTTCATTTTTAATTAGTCCGAGTTGATTTGCATAAGCTACGATGCATCTTCCACCGTTTCCACACATACTTCCTTCACGACCATCCGCATTAAAGTACACCATTGTAAAATCTTGATATTTTGAAGGTTCCAGTAAAATTAAACCATCAGCACCAATCCCAAAACGTCTGTCACATAATTTGTTAATCAAGTCAGAATCTGATTTAGGAAAAAAAAGTTTTCTATTATCAATTATGATAAAATCGTTTCCCGTACCTTGATATTTGTGAAAATGAAGTTCCATTGGTGCAAATGTAATAAATTCGGAGTAGTTTTTGATATTATCACAACATGCAATATTTAAATGTTAAATTCAGTTAAATAACCGTTAACAAATCGTTAAAGCCGTTTTTGATTCGCAATAAAGTTTTAATTTTGATTGTTATTTTATAACGTAAAAGAGTTAATTTAAAAATACGATAAGATGAAAAAAATAATAAGTGTTGTGTTATTTTCAGCTTTAGGAGGGGCTCTTACACTTGGAGCTTATAAATTATTTACTGAAAACCCTCAGGTTGTTATTGAAAAAACTGTTTTTGCTGAGCCAGCAACAGTAAAAACCAATTATACAAATTTGGTTAGTGCTTCAATGGAAAATACAGATTTCACCATTGCCGCTGAAAAAACCTTGAATTCCGTGGTACATGTAAAAAACACGTCTTATAAAACAGTACGTGATCCATTTGCGGAATTCTTTTATGGCCAGGGGAGTGGAACCAAAAAATATTCACAAATTGGTACAGGAAGTGGTGTGATCATTTCATCTGATGGGTATATTATTACTAATAATCATGTAATCAGAAATGCTACAGATATAGAAATTACTTTGAACAATAAAAAGATCTATAATGCGGACTTGATTGGAACAGATCCATCCAATGATATTGCTTTACTCAAAATTTCGGCAGATGATTTGCCCTATATTACTTTTGGAGACTCAGATAATATAAAAATTGGTGAATGGGTGTTGGCTGTTGGTAATCCCTATAATTTAACCTCTACAGTTACAGCAGGCATAATTAGTGCAAAAGGAAGAGATTTATACGGGAATAATAGTATAGATTCTTTTATTCAAACCGATGCTGCTGTAAATCCTGGGAATAGTGGAGGTGCTTTGGTAAATATTAGAGGAGAACTTGTTGGTATCAACACGGCAATTTCATCAAGGACAGGTTCTTTTATAGGCTATTCTTTTGCAGTGCCCTCAAATATTGCTAAAAAGGTTGTTGAAGATATTATGGAGTATGGTAATGTACAAAAAGCAATATTAGGTATTAGAGGTGGAGAATTGAATAATAAAATAGCTGAAAATTTGCATATTGATAAAACGGAAGGTTTTTATATTTCAGAAGTGACTGAGAATTCTGGAGCAAAAATCGCTGGTCTTAAAGAGAAAGATATCATTATTAAGTTGAATAATGTTAAAATATCAACCTATGCTGATTTGAAAGGATATATCAACTCGAAAAGGCCAAATGATATCATTACCGTTACTTATTTACGTGATGGTGTCGAGAAAACAGCCAATGTTACCTTATCAAAAAATGAAATAACCACAATTCAATCTTTAGGATTGGAAATAAAAAATATAAAATCAAGTGAGTTGAAAAGATTGAAAATTGCAAACGGCGTAAAAGTTACAGCCATTTCCAATAAAGAATTGATTGCTTACGGGGTTAAAGAAGGATATGTTCTTTCTGCTATAAATAATAAAAAAATCTTTTCTGTTGATGATGTAAATGAAATTATTGCCAATAAGCCAAAAGGAGAAATATTGAGAATTGAAATGTTAAATTTAAAAGGCGAATTGGAGCGTTATATTTCCAGATAATGAAATGTATGTTAAAAGCGAAACTGGCTAAAAAAAATATCTTTTTAGCCAGCTTTCTATTTTTAATTCAGACTTGTGAATATTACTATATAAATAACATTTGCGTACCTTCTTGATCTGCTCTGCTGTAAAAATCGCCAATGGTTATAATACCATCCAAATCATCAATAAACGCTTCTTCTTTTAAATGGAACATATCTACCGCTAATTTGCAGCCCCATAATTTTACACCTGAAGCTGATAAAATTTCTAAGAATTCACCTACAGGAGGCATATCCAATTTTTCCATTTCATTTTTCATCATTTTAGTTGCAAAGGCTTCCATTCCAGGTAAACCTCCCAACATAGTAGGTATGTGCATAGCAGGGTTACCAACTGTTGCTACATGTAAATGTTCTAATTTTTTCTTTTGAACCGCTTCCAATCCAAAAAATGTAAAGAAAATTTCAGCTTCAATTCCTTCCATTCTGGCACCGTTAGCCATCACAAAGGCAGCATATACGTTTTCAATTGTCGCTTTTGATAAAATAAAAAGCATTTTTCTAACTTTTGTTTCGCTCATGACTTATAATTTTAAAATTCTTATATACAACTTTGAGGTTTTGGTACACCGGCTATTCTTGTAGCTTTTTTTAAGGGTCCACCCGGGAACAATGCGTAAAATTCTTTAATATCTACCACACCACTTTTTTTAATTCCTCTAACAGATAATGCATTTCCAGCTTTTACTTGTTCCTGAATCCAATTGATAACTTCCCAATGACGATCGGTCATTTCAATTTCTTCATTTTTTGCAATTTCATTTCCAATTTCCTTATTCCATTGAGAGAAGTCTGTTAAATATCCATCTTCAGATGCCATTACATTAATTCCTGCTAATACTGTTTCCATAATATATAATTTTAAATTTTTTAATTTATTTTTTTTCCTTTTGTACTCATGTTTCTATGAACAAATGGGATTGCAATTCCTTTTAGTAGCATATTCCAGTAGATCCATCTGAATGCCAACTTACCCCAATGGTTAAAAATACTTTCTTTTAATAATTTTAAAGGTCCAATACCTGCAAATGGGAATGTTCCTTCTCCTGGTTCCTGTACGTAATTAAAATCAATTAATAGGGCCTTATTATTCCCGGTTTCAATAAAACAATTTGCGTGACCGTCGAATTCTTCTTTTAAATTTTCACCTTTTAAATAAAGTAAAACATTATCAGTTAATGTTTCCGCTTGAAAATGAGCAACGGAGCCAGCTTTTGAAGCAGGAACATTAGTTGCATCACCAATTACAAAAATGTTGTCATGTGCTACAGATTGTAATGTGTGTTTATTAGTTGGAACAAAATTTAAATCATCTCCCAATCCTGATCTTTCAATAAGTTCATCCCCCATATTTGTTGGAACGGTCACTAATAAATCATAAGGCACTTCTCTTTCAGCATAATCTATTATTTTATTTTCATCATTATCAACACATTCTATAGCGAAATCAGTCACTAATTTAATATTTTTTTCTTCAAGCAAATAACTTAAAGCTTTGGTAGCCTTTGGTTTTGTAAATGCCCCTCCAAGCGGCGTGACGTAGGTGATTTCCACTTTGTCTCTAATCCCTTTCTTACTGAAATAGGAATCTGCTAAAAACACAAATTCCAGTGGTGCTACAGGGCATTTAATTGGCATTTCTGTAAAATGAACAACGAGTTTACCTTTTTTAAATTCGCGTAATTTATTTCGCAAAGCCAAGGCTCCTTCATAAGTGTAAAAATCAAACACATTTTTATGCCAGTTTTCACCCTTCATACCCTCAACTTCCTCCGGGGCTATTTTAGACCCTGTTGCAATGATCAACAAATCATAATTTATTGTTCCATCTTCAAGATCAACTTTATTTTCTTCAGGAAAAATTTGTTCAATTTTTTTCTGAACATAATTAACACCTTTCGGTATAAATTTTTTACCTGTTTTCTTTACCTGATCTTCAGTATAAATATCAAACGGCAGAAATAAAAATCCCGGTTGATAATAATGTGTTTTATACTGATCAACAATTGTGATTTTCCATTGCTTTTTATTTAATTTTCGTCTTAGGTGGTTCGCCATCATTGTACCCGAAGTTCCTGCACCTAAAATAAGTAAGTTTTTCATTGTTAGTAGTTTTAATTTATGTTATATTTCAATTAAATTCATATAGATTTTAAATCTCAGTGCAAAGTTACCACAGTTAAATAAGTTGCAATATGATATAAATCAGTTTCCAATGTAACGCAAGTTACATTTAAGTATAATACATAAAACATTTTCTTGCTTACAAGAACAATTTTTAATTATTTTTAACCATTAATTCTAAAATCAATAGTATGAAATCCATTTATTTTTCAGGTCTGATACTGATCTGTTCTGTGATTACGAACAACGCTCAGGAAAGACTACCTTATTACGAAATCCCTGATGAACCTGAAACATTCAATGCAGGTACCGTTGTGAGCCGTATAATTGACGGATTGGGTTTTCGATATTATTGGGCAACAGAAGGATTAAGGGATGAAGATTTGTCCTATAAGCCCTCTGAAGAAGCTAGGACTTCCCTTGAAACAATCAAACATATTTTTGGTTTGACGAATGTCGTGCTAAATTCGGTTATAAACAAAGCAAATACAGGCCAAAATATGCCTGTAATGTCTTTTCAGGAAATGCGTAAAAAAACATTGGAGAACCTACAAAAAGCAAGCGCTATTTTAAGAAATAGTAATGATATTTCTGAATTTAAAATCATATTTGAAAATGGTGATAAAACTTCCGAGTTCCCATTTTGGAATCAATTGAACGGACCAATTTCTGATGCGCTTTGGCATGTGGGCCAGATAGTTTCTTTCAGACGATCTTCAGGAAATCCTTACAATTCGAAAGCCAGTGTTTTTTCAGGAAAAGTTAGAGAATAATTGTATACATAAATGAGCATTCAACATAAGATCGAAGGATTAAGATTTGAATTGAGAACACATAATTACAATTATTATGTATTGGATAAGGCAACAATTTCTGATTATGAATTTGATCTAAAACTAAAAGAATTATCGCAACTGGAGGATGAAAATCCTCAATTTTTTGATGTCAATTCACCAACACAAAGGGTGGGTGGAGAGATTACAAAAAATTTTAATACTGTAATTCATAAAAACAGAATGTATTCATTGGATAATTCTTATTCAAAGGAAGATTTGTTGGATTGGGAAAAGAGAATTCAAAAAATACTAGGTACAAATATTATTTGCTATACATGTGAATTGAAATATGATGGAGCTTCCATAAACCTAAATTATGAAAATGGTGTGCTGATAAGTGCAGTTACAAGAGGAGATGGATATGAAGGGGATGCGGTAACTGCCAATATTAAAACGATAAAGTCAATCCCATTGGTTTTAAAAGAACTTTTTCTCGATAAATTCGAGATTAGAGGAGAAATTATTTTACCATTGGAAGGATTCAATAAAATGAATGAAGAAAGAATTGAGGCTGGGGAAGATCCATACAGAAATCCTCGTAATACGGCAAGTGGAAGTCTTAAATTACAAGATAGTTCTGAGGTAGCAAGACGTCCCTTAGATTGTTTATTGTATCATATTGTTGCAGATAAAAATCCAAAAGCATCTCATTTTGAGACTCTAGAAACAGCCAGAAAATTGGGTTTTAAAGTGCCATACGAAATAAAAATTTGTGAAAGTATGAATGAAATTTTTCAATTTATTGAAAAATGGGATACACAACGACATTTACTGCCATATGAAACGGATGGAGTAGTGGTGAAGGTCAATAATTTGTACCAGCAGGATGAGTTGGGATATACAGCAAAAGCACCGAGATGGGCCATTGCTTATAAGTTCAAAGCTGAGCAGGAAAGTACAGTTTTAAATGAAATCACGTACCAGGTTGGTAGAACAGGAGCCATCACGCCCGTAGCAAATTTGGAACCTGTGCAATTGGCAGGTACCATTGTTAAAAGAGCTTCCCTGCACAATGCGGATCAAATTGAAAAATTAGATATTCGAGTTGGGGATACTGTGTATGTAGAAAAAGGAGGAGAAATTATCCCTAAAATAGTGGGGTTAAATTTAGATGAAAGGCCCAAAAATTCACTACAAACAATATATATTACACATTGTCCGGATTGCAATACGGAATTGATACGAACTGAAGGAGATGCCAAGCATTATTGTCCCAATTCATATGGATGTCCCACTCAGATTACCGGTAGAATTCAACATTTTATCAGCAGAAAAGCTATGAATATTGATGGCTTAGGTGCTGAAACTATAGAATTATTATTTAAAGAAGGATTGATACATAATTATGCGGATTTGTATGAGTTGAGGGAGGAGCAAATCGTTCCATTGGAAAGAATGGCTGAGAAATCTGCTCAGAATATGATTGAGGGAATAAAAAAATCAAAAGATATTCCTTTTGAAAAAGTATTATTTGCATTAGGAATACGATTTGTAGGTGAAACTGTAGCAAAAAAACTGGCTAAACATTTTAGATCCATAGATTTATTGATGTGTGCTTCATTTGAAGAACTCATTGCAGTAGACGAAATTGGAGATAGAATTGCAGAAAGTGTAATTGATTTTTCAGGAAATTTAACAAACATACACTTGATAGATCGCTTAAAAACTTTCGGAATACAAATGGAAATATCAGCTGAATCTTTACAACATACTACTGATATATTGAAAGGTAAGATATTTGTGGTATCAGGTGTATTCACTATTTTTAGCAGAAACGAGCTAAAAACATCAATTGAAGACAACGGAGGGAAAGTGGTGAGTTCTATATCTAAAAAAACGGCCTATGTGATTGCCGGAGATAATATGGGCCCCAGTAAACGCAGTAAAGCAGCAAGTTTGAGAGTTCCTATTATATCTGAAACGGATTATTTAGGAATGATCGGTTAAATGAGA